>ERZ1643249.2211-NODE-2211-length-18477-cov-7.993432_pt1 | contig 18477 bp, 15 predicted proteins | sample MGYA00579263_ERZ1643249 | MGnify/ENA primary metagenome ERZ1643249 (study PRJEB29033, sample SAMEA4952264) | chicken gut metagenome | biome: Broiler Chicken; feature: Gastrointestinal Tract; material: Caecum | place: Ireland | collected 2018 | study: Broiler... | reverse complement strand
TGATAGAAAAGGGCACGATTTAAGATATGCGATTGATTCAAGTAAAGTAGAAAAAAAATTAGGTTGGAGTCGTACTTATACATTTGAAGAAGGAATAAAAGAGACAATTGATTGGTATTTAAATAACGAAGAGTGGATAAATAATATAAAAGATGGTTCTTATAAAAAAGCTTATAAAAATTAACTTGGCAAAATATGTCAAGTTTTTTTCTTTTAACTTTTCACTATTTAGATTTGATGTTATACTCATATTGATGTGAAGAGGGGATTTTGATGAGTAATAAGACTTCTAAGAAAAGTAAAAAGAAAAAATATAGTACAAGACTTGAAAAAAATAAAAATATATATTATAAAAGTAATTCATTATCTTCAAAAAAAGATAATAAAAAACAAGCAGTTGTTTTACTTTTAGTGATTAGTATAATTATAAATAGTATTTTACTGCTAGTTATTAATAGTAAGAATAATTCTATTAATAAGTTAAATGATAATTTGGAAAAGGAAAAGATTAATTATAATAAAGAGATAAAAACCATAAAAGATAATTATATTAACTACTTATTTTTAGGTGATTCTATTACGGAATTTTATGATTTAGATAAACATTTTCCTAATATGCCAGTTGTCAATAGTGGAATATCAGGTAATACTACAGAAGATATTTTAAATGATATGAAAAATAGGGTTTATGACTATAATCCGTCTAAGATTTTTCTTTTAATAGGTACTAATGATTTAAGAGATGAAAAAAGTGTCGATGAAGTAGTTGATAATATAAAGAAAATTATAGAAGAAATTAAGGCCAATAGAAAAGAAGCTGAAATATATTTAGAAAGTATTTATCCAGTTAATGAAAAAATTAATAAAAAAGTAGTTGAATTGAGAAATAATCCAGATATTAATGAGATCAATGATAAGGTAAAAAAGTATGCTGAAGAACAAAATATAACCTATATAGATTTACATAAAAAGTTAGTTAATGATGAAGGCTTGTTAGATAAGAAGTATACAAGAGATGGTCTGCATTTAAATGAAGAGGGGTATAAAGTTGTTACAGAAGAATTAATGAAATATTTGAAATAGTAAATTAATTTAAATTATTATATAGATTTTATAGTAAAGTTTTTGCTATAATTATAATAACAAAAAGGTAGGAGGAATTTGTTTTATGAAAAAGTTTGGATACATTATAGTACTTGTTTTATCAATTTTTATTTTTAAAGCATTTTATCAAGTAAATGCGTCACAATTTACTACAATGCTAGAAATAGATAGCCCATATAGTAATCAACCAGTAATGGGAGAATTACATTTTAGAGGATGGGTAATGAGTGAAGATGAAAATCATAAAGTTAGAATATTAATAGATGGAAAAGAAATAGAAGATAGTCTAATAAAAAGAGTAGAAAGAGAAGATGTCTTAAATGCAATAGAAGGATATGGTGGAAGAGAAAAGAATAAGACTCCAGGATATGAAGGAAGTGTAGATGTAAGTGATTTAAGTCTTGGAATTCATCAATATAAAGTAGAAGTAGTATCAAGTGAAGGTGTAATAATAGGAGAAAAACTAAGTAGTTTTACTATAAAAAATTATGAAGGTAAAATACAAATAGATGAACCAACTTGGGGAAAGAAAGTAAAAACTTCATTAGAGTATGATGGATGGGTAATGAGTGAAGATCCAAATAGTGAAGTAGAAATATATATAGATGGAGAAAAACAAGACGAGGTAAAAAGATACGAAAGAGAAGATGTCTTAAGTGCAATAAAAGATTATGGGGGAAGGCAAACAAATAAGAAGCCAGGATTTAAAGGAACAATAGATACAAGTGGATTAAAAGATGGAAGTCATACAATAACAGTAAAATTAGTTTCAGGAACTGGTAAAGTAATAAGTGAATTATCAACACAGTTTGAAGTCCATAAATATGATGTAATGATGGATATAGATAGCCCATATAGTAATCAACCAGTAATGGGAGAATTACATTTTAGAGGATGGGTAATGAGTGAAGATGAAAATCATAAAGTTAGAATATTAATAGATGGAAAAGAAATAGAAGATAGTCTAATAAAAAGAGTAGAAAGAGAAGATGTCTTAAATGCAATAGAAGGATATGGTGGAAGAGAAAAGAATAAGACTCCAGGATATGAAGGAAGTGTAGATGTAAGTGATTTAAGTCTTGGAATTCATCAATATAAAGTAGAAGTAGTATCAAGTGAAGGTGTAATAATAGGAGAAAAACTAAGTAGTTTTACTATAAAAAATTATGAAGGTAAAATACAAATAGATGAACCAACTTGGGGAAAGAAAGTAAAAACTTCATTAGAGTATGATGGATGGGTAATGAGTGAAGATCCAAATAGTGAAGTAGAAATATATATAGATGGAGAAAAACAAGACGAGGTAAAAAGATACGAAAGAGAAGATGTCTTAAGTGCAATAAAAGATTATGGGGGAAGGCAAACAAATAAGAAGCCAGGATTTAAAGGAACAATAGATACAAGTGGATTAAAAGATGGAAGTCATACAATAACAGTAAAATTAGTTTCAGGAACTGGTAAAGTAATAAGTGAATTATCAACACAGTTTGAAGTACATAAATATGATACAAAATTTGATTTAAACAACTTCCCATCTGATTATTTAGATAAAGAAGATATATATATTAGAGGCTGGGTAATGAGTGAAGATGAAAATCATAAAGTTAAAATATTAATAGATGGAAAAGAAATAGATGAAAGTCTAATAAAAAGAGTAGAAAGAGAAGATGTTTTAAATGCGATAGAAGGTTATGGGGGAAGAGAAAAAAATAAAACACCAGGATTTGAAAGTACTATTGATATTAATAGTCTAACAGAAGGAAGTCATAGTATAGCAATTGAAGTTATTACCCCTAATACTAATGAAATATTATCTAGTTATTCGAAAACTATACTTATAAAGAGATTTGCTACCAAAATAGAAATAGATTCACCTATGGATTCACAGACTAAAAAAACATCTATTGATATTCAAGGCTGGATAATGAGTGAAGATGCTAATGGAAGATTAGAATTATATATAGATGATACCAAAATAGATGATAGTTCTATTGAAAGATATGAAAGAGAAGATGTCTTAAATGCAATAGAAGGTTATGGAGGAAGAGAAACTAATAAGTTACCAGGATATCGGACTACTTTTGACTCAAGTAATATGAAAGATGGGTTACATAAATTTACAGTTAAATATATTTCTAGTGAGTCAGATGAAATAGTTACGACTGTATCAAGTGAATTTTATATAAAGAAGTATGACGGAATGGTATATTTAGATTCACCAATTTCTAGTAATTTTAATAATTCAGTTAAAGTTATTGGTTGGGGTATGTCAGAGTTAGATGGCTCTTATATTAAAGTTTATATAGATGATTATGAAACTTCTACAAATATTATAAGAACAGAACGTTCAGACGTTATAGAGGCTTATGGGGATAAATATGGTGGTATAGAAATAAATCCATTACCAGGATTTGAAGGAGATGTTGATTTATCTAATTTTGGTGAAGGTAAACATGTAATTAATATAAAACTTTATACAAAATTAAATGAACTTATAGATAGTACTTCTAAAGAAATATTTGTTTATAAGAATAAGTTTTTTGGAATTGATGTATCATCACACAATACAATAGTAGATTGGAATTCTGTTAAAAATAATGGTTATAGCTATGCAATGATTAGAGCCGGAGTTAGAGGCTATGGTATTAATAGTCAAGGAATAGATGGAAATCTATTAGCAGATGAAGATTTTTATAATAATGTAAGGGGGGCTACTTCGGCAGGTATGAAAGTAGGGGCCTATGTTTTTTCACAAGCAATAAATGAACAGGAAGCAATTGAAGAAGCTAATCTTGTAATAAATATGGTAAATGCAGCTGGTGGTAAAAACACTTTTGCAATGCCAATTGTTTTTGATAGTGAATTTTCCAGTTGTAAAGTTAATGGAGTTAGATGTGGTAGAGCTGATGGTTTATCAAAAGAGCAAAGGACTAATATTGCCATTGCATTTCTTGAGACTGTTAGAAATGCCGGATATACTCCAATGATATATGCAAGTTCTAGTTTTCTTAAAAATCAACTTGATATGGGTAGACTAACAAATTATGAAGTCTGGGTTGCTCATTATGGTGTTTCTGCACCTTCCTATAATGGTTCTTATCAAATGTGGCAATTTACTTCTACTGGTAGTGTACCTGGTATTAGTGGTAATGTTGATTTAAACGAAATATATAAGCGGTACTGACTTATAAATTAAAGGACAAGTAGATTTTAAAGTTCTATTTGTCTTTATTTGTGAAAATTTAGTATCCATATTTTACTTCTTTAATTATATTTGATATAATTGTTTTGAGAAAGAGGAACAAAAATGAAAAATAAAGTGTGTGTTTATACCTGCATTACTGGTAATTATGATGATTTAAAAGATGTTGAAGTAGAAGAAGGAATAGATTATATTTGCTTTACAAATAATAAAACTATTTCTTCTAATACTTGGCAAGTCATTTATATTGATGATGGTAAACTATCTAATATTGAACTAGCCAGAAAAATAAAGATACTTGGGCATCCTATTATTAATAATTATGATATTTTATTATGGATGGACGGTGCTATTAAATTTAAAAAGAAAGTAAAAGATTTTATTGATTTTTATTTAGGCCCTGATGATGTGTTTGTTGCTTTTAAACATAGTAAAAGAAGTACTATAAAAGAAGAAGCAGAGGCATGTATAGCTCATAATAAAGAAAAACCTATAAGAAAGAAAAAATTATTTGATTTTTATAAAAAAGAAAAATATCCTGATAATAATGGACTTATTGAAAGTACAGTATATATTAAAAGACCTAAAGAGAGAATAGTGCAAGAAACAATGAAATTATGGTTTTCTATGATTATTAATTATTCTACAAGGGATCAATTATCATTCAATTATTGTATTTATAAAACAGGTATGAAAGTAAAGTGGATTAATGATAGCGTTTTCTCTAATGAGTGGTTTTTATGGATTAGACATAATAGTGATATTTTTAATAATAAATATAAAATATATTTTGATTATGGCGATGGCTTTGAAGAAAAAAATAGTATAGAAAAAAGTTATGGGAATTTAGATGAAAAGAAAGAAATAGTTATTGATATCCCTCAGAAAGTAAAAAACATAAGAATTGATCCCACAGATTGTTATTTTATGCATTTAGAAAATATGAAAATTAGTGAAACGGATTTAAAGAATTGTTATTTTCAAAATATTATAATGATGGGAAAGGTTTATTGCTTTCTTAATGATGATCCATATATAGTTATAGGAAATAATAATTATAAAACTTTAAAAATAAATTTTGAATTGTATGAAAATGATGGTGAATTTAATAAAAAAATGATAAAAAAAATTAGTGCTTTATTAAACGATTATTCTGATAAAATAACAAGCCTAAATAAGAATTTAGAACAAAAAGATACAGAAATAGCTAAGTTAGATTGTGATATAAGAAAGATTTACGAAAGTACGAGTTGGAAAATAACTAAACCATTAAGGTGTTTGAAAGAGAAGGTGAAGTAAATGAAAAATAGTAATATTGCTATTAAAGTAGAAAATATGACCAAATCATTTAAATTGTTTTATGATAAACCTAATACTTTAAAAGAAAGATTGGTATTTTGGAATAGAAAAAAAGCAGATACTAGGACAGTTTTGGATAATATAAATATTGAAATAAAAAAGGGGGATACTGTTGCCTTAATAGGAACTAATGGTAGTGGTAAATCAACGCTATTAAAATTAATGACTAAAATAATTTATCCTACTTTTGGTAAAATTACGGTTAATGGTAAATTAACTTCATTATTAGAGCTTGGTGCCGGTTTCCATCCTGATTTTACTGGAAGAGAGAATATTTATTTTAATTCTTCTATTTTTGGATTAACTGCAGCTGAGATTGATAAAAGAGTTAATAATATTATAGAGTTTTCTGAATTAGAGGAATTTATCGATAGTCCTGTTAGGACTTACTCTTCTGGAATGTATATGCGTTTAGCATTTTCTATAGCAATTAATGTTGATGCAGATATTTTATTGATTGATGAAATATTAGCAGTTGGAGATCAACATTTTCAAGAAAAATGTTATAAAAAATTACAACAATTAAAAGATAATAAAAAAACTATTGTAATTGTTAGTCATAGTTTAGACTCAGTAAAGAAGCTTTGTGATAGAGCAATATGGCTATATGATGGCAAAGTAAAAATGGATGGTAATACATCCAAAGTGATCGATGAATATTTAAAAAAATGTGGGTAGGTGTTTTATATGTTGAAGAATTTATATCAATATAGACAATTATTAAAAAGTAATGTACAAAAAGAAATTAGAGGTAAATATAAAGGTTCATTTTTAGGTGTGCTTTGGTCTTTTGTTAATCCTTTATTGCAGGTTTTAGTTTATGCCTTAGTTTTTCCTTTTATAATGAAAAATACTCAAGAAAATTATGTTGTTTTTCTTATTATTGGAATACTCCCATGGACATGGTTTGTAACTTCTATTTCTCAAGGAACATCTTGTATATTAGCTAATGCAGGAATTATTAAAAAAGTTTATTTTCCTAGAGAGATTTTGCCAATTTCTGTAGTAACTAGTGGCTTAGTTAATTTTCTAATATCTTGTTTTATAATTGTTATATTCTTACTATTAAGTGGTATAGGATTTAGTATAAACTTGATATTTATTCCTATAATAATTATTATTCAATACATTTTATCCCTAGGAATTTTATTAATAACTAGTTCTATAAATGTTTATATACGTGATGCTGAATATATAATTAACTTTTTAGTTAATATGTTATTTTACGCTACACCTATTCTTTACTCACCTGAAATATTTGTTAATACACCAATTAATTTTATCTTTAAATTAAATCCGTTATCAGTAATAATAACAGCTTACAGAGATATATTTTTCTATAAAACATTACCAGACTTTCTTTCCTTGTTTGTCGTATTTATTTTAAGTTTATTAATTTTATTTATTGGTATCTTAATCTTTAGAAAACTTGAAAAAGGCTTTGCAGAGGAGGTTTAATATGAATAAATGTGATATTATAATTCCTATATACAATGCTTATGATTGTGTAATTGAGTGTATTGATTCAGTAATAAAGAATACAACTTTTGATGGCAATATATTGTATTTAATCGATGACAAAAGTCCTGATGATAGAATATTACCACTTTTAAAGAAATACCAAAAAAAATATAAGTTTATAAAAGTAATTGAAAATGAAGAAAATTTAGGATTTGTAGGTTCTGTTAATAAAGGAATGAAATTGTCTAAACATGATGTTGTTTTATTAAATAGTGATACTGAAGTAACACCACATTGGTTAGAAAAAATTATTAAATGTGCATATAGTGAAAAGATGATTGCTACTGTAACACCATTATCTAATAATGCTACATTAGTTTCCATTCCTAATGGCTTACAAGCTAATGAATTACCTTTAGATATGACATTAAATGAATATAGTAATTTGGTAGAATTAAGTGCCTATAATAAAAACTTCCAATTACCAACAGCTCATGGCTTTTGTATGTTTATTAAACGAGAAGTATTAGATTTAGTTGGTTATTTTGATGAGGAAACATTTGGTAAAGGATATGGTGAAGAGAACGATTTTTCATTTAGATGTCTAGATTATGGTTATAAAAATATTCTTTGCGATAATACTATTATTTATCATAAAGAAAAACAATCATTTTCAGAAAAAAGAGATGAATTAATTAAACAAAATTTAAAGAAATTGCACGAAAGATATCCAATATATTCTAGGAGAATAGAACTTTGGTGTGAGAATTTTCCAATTAAGATGATTTGTGAAAATATAGATTATCAAATAGAACTTCATAATAGAAAGAACATTTTGATTTTAATACATGATTGGACTGATGTTAATAATAATGTTGGTGGTACTACTTTACATGTTTTAGACTTAATTAATTCAATGCGTAGCGATTATAATTTTCATATTTTGGCTCCGGCTAATGGTATATATATGTTGACCTCATATTTTAAAGATAAAGAGAAAGTTACAAAATTTCCAGCAGTAGAAAATTGTAATTTATTTGGATATTATAATAGTGAGTATAAAAAAATGATAGAAGATATTATTATTGGTTTTCGCATTGACTTTATTCATATTCATCATATGATAGGACATTTCTTTGATGTAATTGATGTTGCAGAACAGTACAAAGTAAAAAGAATGATTACTTTACATGATTTTTATTGTTTATGTCCAACGATTAACATGTTATATAAAATGGAAAAATATTGTCCTCGTCTAGAAGAAAAAAACTGTAAAGAATGCTTGGTTTATAAAACAGGATTAAAAAACGATGTAATTCCATTATGGCATAGACAGTGGAATGAATTTTTGAAAAAATTTGCTAAAATAGTTGTTCCATCTGTTAGTACTAAAGAAGAAATAAATAGTGTATATAGTGATATTAACATTGAGGTTATAGAACACGGAATAAATATTGAAAAGACTGATTATTTAAGTTCTATAGATGATAAAGATACATATAATGTTGCTTTTGTTGGGGTAATGAGTGTTCATAAAGGTGGAAAAATTTTATTAGATTTGCTTAATAAATCAACAGATAAAAAAATAGTATTTCATTTGTTTGGAACAACGGAGTTTGAAGAATTAGAACATAATAGAAAAAACTATATCTATCATGGCAAGTATAAAAGAGAAGAATTACCAAAATTATTAGCTGAAAACAATATTAATTTAGTTTGTTCATTTTCTATTTGGGCTGAAACATATTCATATACTCTTACAGAAGAAATAGCTAGTGGAGTTCCTGTTTTGAGTTTTGATGTTGGTGCTGTAGCTCAAAGATTGAAAGATTCTAAGTGTGGATATATAATTAAATTAGATAGTAATACTGATGAGATTTTGAAGAAAATAGAAGATATTTTTAATGACAGAAACGAATATCAAAAGATTATAAAAAATATAAAGAATTATAAAATTAAAAATGTTAAAGAAATGGCTGATGATTATAGAGAAATTTATAATATAACAGACAAAATAAATATTAATGAAAATAATGCAAATTATTTAAAAACTATTATTAGTGAAAATTATCAAGTTAAAGAATCTGTTAATAATGCTGAAACAGCTTGGATTTTAAATTCCTTAAAATGGAAAATTGTTTCTAAAATAAAGGTTCCAAATGTTGTTAAAAAAGTTGTGAAAAAAGTTATGAGGTGAAATGATGAAAATAGCAGGTGTAGTAGTTTTGTACAATCCAGATGAAAATGTAAAAAAGAATATAGATTCTTATATTAATAATCTAGATATTCTTTATGTTGTTGATAATAGTCCTGAACCTAATGATAATGCTAAATATTATAAGGGTAAAAAAATAAAATATATTTCAAATCACGGAAATAAAGGTATTGCCTATGCTCTTAATGTTGGTGCTAAAGAGGCTATAAAAGAAAAATCTGAATGGTTACTTACAATGGATCAAGATAGTTCCTTTAAAGATGATTCATTAAGTAAAATGATTGGTTTTTTAAAAGAGTTGAAAACAAATAATATAATGAGTTCAGCATTAAATTTAAAGTATGATAATCTAGGTGTTATATCAGCCCTTCAAAGGACTATGTTAAATAAAGATGAGAAACTTAAAGGAATTGATTATCCACTAGTAGTTATGACTTCTGGCAATATTATAAATTTAGATGCATATAAAAAAGTGGGTGGTTTTAAAGATTGGTTATTTATTGATGCCGTTGATTTTGAGTTTTGTTTAAATATAAAGAAACATAAATATGATATTATTCAGTATAATGAGGCAGAACTTAATCACAATTTAGGCTATATTAATAAATATAACTTTCTAGGTAAGACAGTATATGTAACAAACCATAGTGCTATTAGACGTTATTATATAACAAGAAATAGACATTATTTGTATGATCTATATAATGAGGATTTTCTTGATTACTGTAGTATCGAATTAGGCAGAACTAAGAAAGAATTATTAAAAATTATTTTATTTGAAGACAATAAATGGAATAAGATAAAAGCAATTTATAAAGGATATAAAGATTATAAGAGAGGTATTAAAGGTGAGATGAAATGAGCAAACAGAAAAAAGCATTTATTTTTAGTTCATTAGCTATTATTTTTCCAATTTTAGTAGAAAAATTTATTTTCTATAATGAAGCTTTTTCTTTTGATCGCTTTCTATTATTATTTTTAGTCTTAATTTTTGCTTTTTCTTTCCTTGTATTTGACAGAAAAAAAGAATTAGAGTTTATTTATAAAAAAAGATATATATTAGGTATTTGTTTATTTGCTCTTTTAGTAATTATGGGCTATCATGGTTCTTCAATTTCAATTTATAATCAAATTATTGAACCAGAATACAACATTGAATCATCTAAACCTATTTTAGGACAGGAAAGAGTTATTCGAGGAGATGAGTGGGGGGTATCAACTCCAACTTTATTATCTCAAGTTTATAATGATTTCAATGAGAAAAGCAGTATATTAATGGCTACAGATAATAATGTTACTTTATATCCTAAAATAGTAGCACGAACTCTTTCTGCTATATCTATTCCAAATCAGTTAGGTTTTCTATTTTTACCAACTGAGCAAGCTTTTTCCTTTTTTTGGTTTTTCGGCTATTTCCTACTATTTTTTGCCAGTTTTGAACTATTAATGATAATAACTCAAAAGAATAAATTTTATTCATTACTAGGATCTTTATTAATTACTTTTTCTCCTGCTGTGCAGTGGTGGGAATTTTGGAATGTGCTTGCCTATGGTGAAATTGCAATGATTTTATTTAACTTTTATTTAAAAGAAAAAAATAAAGTAAAAGAGATATTATATTCTGTAGGAATAGGTATTATAGGAGCTTGTTATATTATGTGTTTATACCCAGCTTGGCAGGTTCCTTATGGATTCTTATTTTTATTACTTGCTATATGGATTATGAAACAAAATAAAGAAGATTGTAATTTAAAGAAAATGCTATTATTAATAACTGTTGCTATCGCTGTTATTTGTGCAATTATTATTCCAATATTTTTAAATTCTTATGATATTTATTTAACTATAACTAATACTGCTTATCCAGGTAAAAGATTTATGACTGGTGGAGATGGTTGGCAAAATTTATTTAATTATTTCTCTTCCATTTTTAATACATATAAAGAAAGTAGCAATCCTTCAGAAATGGCTCAATTTATTTCTTTATATCCAGTACCTATTATAATGGGATTATATTATTGGCATCAAAATCGAAAAAAATATAAAAAAGACTTTTTATTAGTAGCTTTAACTTGTTTAGCTATTTTGTTAACAGTATGGAATTATGTTGAATTACCAGAATTTTTAGCTAAAATTAGTCTTCTTTCATTCTCAACTCCTAATAGATGTTCACTAGTAGCTAGTTTTGTGTGTTTGCTTCTTTTAATAGTATGCCTATCACGTTATAGTGAGAAAAATATTAAATATACAGTTAAATTTCAAAATTTTATAATTGCCTTTTTATTAGTTTGGTTAGGAATATATGTAGTAAAAGTTCATTATCCTGATTATATTGATAATTCAATTATTATTATTGATTTATTATTATATGTACCTGTAATCTTCTTAGTTTTAATAAATCATACAAAATTAAATAAGATTGCCTTTTTAGTTCTTACTCTTGCAACAGTATTTAGTGGAATTGGGGTTCACCCACTAAATAAAGGTTTAGATGTAGTATATGAAAAGCCTATAGCAAAAGAAGTGCAAAAGATAAATGAGAAGGATAAAGATGCAACTTGGGCTACAGTTGAAACTGTACCATACGTTCAGAATTATTTAGTTGCAAATGGAGCTCATACATTGAACTCTACGAATTTTTATCCAAATTTAAAAATGTGGGATAAACTTGATTTACCTTCCGAATTAGAGAATATTTATAATCGTTATGCTCATATTAATATAAATATTACGAATTCTAAAACAACTGTTAGTTTAAAATATGAAGATCAACTTAATCTAGACTTAAATTCTAGTGATGTTTGCTTATTAGGAATTGATTATTTAGTTACGGAAGATGATCTTAATAGCTATGATAATAATCAGGTAACATTTAATAATATATATGATAAATATTCAATGAAAATTTATTCTGTAAGTTGCAATAGCTAATTTTATATAGAAATGGAGTACATATAATGAAAAATTTACAAAAAAAAATCTTATTAATTATTCCAGCTTATAATGAAGAGGATAATATTTCGATGATATATAATTCTATAAAAGAGTTTAATAAAAATAATAAAACTAATTATGATGTTATTGTTATTAATGATGGCTCTAAAGATAAGACTGGAGAAATTTTAGATAAAGAAAAAATTCCTCATGTTGATTTAATACATAATTTGGGAATTGGAGGAGCTGTTCAAACAGGTTATAAATATGCTTTTTATAATAATTATGATATAGCTATTCAGTTTGATGGAGATGGACAACACGATATTAACTATGTTTCTAAACTAATAGATCCAATTTTGAAAAATAAAGCAGATTTTGTTATAGGTAGTCGTTTTATTGATAATACTAGTACTTTTAAGACTTCGTTTAGTAGAAGAATTGGTATTAGAATTATTTCTTCATTTATTCATCTATTTGCTAAAATTAAAGTTTATGATACTACTAGTGGATTTAGAGCTTGTAATAAAGAAATAATTAATCTATTTGCTACTTCTTATCCATTAGAGTATCCTGAACCTATAACAACTGTTGAACTTGTTAAAAGAGGCTATAGAATAAAAGAAGTTGGTGTTAATATGAATGAAAGGCAGGGTGGTGTTTCTTCCATTCATGCTTGGAAAAATGCCTATTATATGCTTAATGTTTGCTTGTCTATTATAGTTGCTAGTACTAGGAGGTATAAGTAATGAATGATAAATTAATTATAACTGTTGTTATTTTTGCTCTTGTTTTATTTTTCTTTGTCTTCCAATTATTAAGAAAAGGAAGAATCCCTGTTAAATATGCATTAGTATGGCTTTTTGCTGTTATTATTATTTTTATAACTTCAATTATTCCTGATTTAATGGAAAATTTAGCTAAAATGTTAGGATTTGAACTTTTATCTAATATGGTGTTATGTATATTTATAACAGTCTTAATATTTGTAACAATTATCTTAACTGTTATGATGGCAGGTCAAAAAAAGAAAACTACACTTTTAATTCAAGAGCTTTCTATCCTTAAGGCTGAACTAGAAAAAAAGAAATAGAAGTAAATGAGGTGATGTAATGAAGAGTAATAAAAATAAAGACTTTATTTGGAATCTTTTAGGTTTAACAATCAATTCATTTAATTCTTTTTTCTTTTTAATTGTTGTAAATAGAATAAATGGTAGTGAAAGTGGTGGAGTTTTTACTTATGCTTATTCGCTAATCTGTTTATTTTATATGATTGGTATTTTCTATACAAGAACATATCAAGTTTCCGATACTTCTAATAAATATACTAACAAAGAGTATATCTGTAGTAGAGCATTTAGTTGTTTTGCAATGCTGTTAGTAACTATTATTTCATTATTAATATTTAGATATGATTATTTTAAAACAACTATAATAATTTTATTATGTCTATATCGTTTAGTAGAAGCTTTTGCAGATGTATTTTTAGGTATTTTGCAAAAAGAAGGATTTTTATATAAAGCCGGTTTTTCACTCTTTGTAAAAGGAATAGTTGGACTTATAGTATTTATATTAGTTGATTACTTTACAAAAAATCTAATAATTTCTTGTATTTCTATTGTTTTAGTAAATATAATAGTATTTTTAATATATGATTTACATAATACAAAAAAATATATAGAAAAATCATTTAGATTAAAAAATGCCTTTTCAATATTAAAGACAAGTTTTCCTGTTTTTATCTTTACATTTTTAAATATATATTTAGTTAATGCTTCAAAATATATATTAGATATATTTGATAGTGCAAGCATTCAAAATGTATATGGAATTATTTTAATGCCTGGTACTGTTTTAAGTTTATGTGCTCAATATATTTTAAATCCTTATATTGTCCCATTAACTAATTTATATAAAGATAAAAAGTTTAAAGAATATGATAAATCAATATTTAAAATAATAGCAATAATATTTATTTTAGGTATAGCTTGTGAATTTGTAGTTGCAATTATTGGTATACCTTTGTTAAACTTAGTTTATGGAATAGATTTGTCAGCTTATAAAATAGAATTATTAGTAATTATATTTGGCTCTATTTTCGTAGCTTTAATTGCTGTTATATCATCTGGCTTAACTATTATTAAAAAGAATTATATTCAAGTATATATATATATTGCTAATTGTATTTTAACAACTATAATAGCAGTATTACTTATAAATAAGTTTTCTATAATGGGAGCTTCACTTACGTATACAATTTCTATGATTATACAGTTTTGTAGTTCTTATTTATTTTATAAAAATTATATTAATGGAGGTATTGATAATGAAGGAAGTAATAAGAAGAGTATTAGAAGAGGAAAAAGAAAACTTAGAGGCGCTATCTAAAAATGACTTTGAAGATAAAATTATAGATATGTCTAATATCATAATTAACTCTTTAGAGAATGATGGCAAGATTTTAATTGCAGGAAATGGTGGTAGTGCTGCAGATGCTCAACATTTTGCAGCAGAAATTGTAGGAAGGTTTGTATTAGAAAGAAGTGGTTATCCTGCTATTGCTTTAACAACTGATACTTCAATTTTAACTGCTGTTGCTAATGATTATGGTTATGATAAAGTTTTTTCAAGACAAGTAGAGGCTTTAGGTAATAAGAATGATGTTTTTATTGGTATTTCTACTAGTGGAAATTCTAAAAATATTATAGAAGCGATTAAGGAAGCTAAAAATAAAGGAATGACTGTTTTAGGGTTAGTAGGTAAAGATGGGGGACTTATGAAAGATATTTGTGATGTTTGCTTAGTATTTAACTATAAAGATACTGCTAGAGTTCAAGAGCATCATATTATGTCAATACATATTATTTGTGAAATAGTAGAAAGAAGTTTAAAAGATTATTATGAAAAACAATAAAACTTATATTCCATCTTTATTCAGTAAATTAACTAATTTAACACAAAAATATTCTTTATTTAGAAAAATGAAAGCTTTGGTGTATTATAGTGATGCAGTATTATCTTTATTTATTAAAAAGCCTAAGTATAAACATTCCAAAAAAAAGAAAGTCTTAATAATATATAATTTAGCATTTGGTGATGGGGTTATTTTTAGGTGTTCTCTTATTTATCTTAGAAAAATATATCCTAAAAATAAATATGATATTACTCTTATCTGTCAAAAGGGTATAGATAAATTATATGATAAGGATGATATTTTTGATAAGATAATTGCTATAGATTGCAATAAGGCCACAGTTAATTTGAAAGAAAGAATTAAAAATTTTAAGATTATTAGAGAAAATTATTATGATATTATAATTGATCCTGTTGGTATATTTGAATATACTACTAATGTTTTATATACAAGAATTGCTGTTGGTAATAAAAAGATTGGTTATATAGATAATAATTCTAAAGTTTATATTAGTAAAAGAAAGATTAAGAAAATATATAATAGAATTATAGAACTTGATAAGAAGGATGTTTCACTTCTTGAGTATTATAATATTTTCTTTAATAAGTTAGCAGGTAAAGAGAATAAAATACCATTAGGATTTCAAAAGCTAAAGACAACTCCTACAAAGTTAGAGCTTCCAAAAGATTATTTTATAATCTTTCCTAGTGCTAGTATTGGGCTTAAAAGATGGCCTATTAATCGTTTTGCAGAACTAGCGAAAAAAGTTTATCAAAAAACTAATATGACATTAGTATTAGTAGGAACACAAACTGATTTAGAAGCGATAAATGAGTTAGTAGAACAACTTGATTCTTCTATTCCTTATTTAAACTTAGTTTTAAAAACTAGTTTAAATGATTATATAGATATAATTAAGAAAGCAAAGTTAGTTATTACTAATGATACAAGTGCTTATCATATCGCGGTTATTGAAGAAGTGAACTGTGCTCTTATTGCAGGTGCTTATACTTATGATAGATATGCTTTATATGATTTTCCTAATAAAGAAAAATATAAAAGACCATGTGTTATTGTAAAAGATAAAAGTTGTAAAAATTGTAATAATAGATGTCCATATTTAAATAAAGATGATAAAACTTGGCCATGTCTTAATGAAATTACAGTTAATTATGCTTTTAAAAAAATTGAGAAATTACTTGATGAAAATAATTAATATATTTAGAAAGGAAAAGACGTATGGATATAGAAAAATTAGAAGAAGTTAAAGATGTTAAGATTTTAGTATTTGGAGATTATATAGTAGATAAATATATTTTTGGTAGTGTTAAAAGAATTTCTCCTGAGGCTCCTGTTCCTGTTATTAACTATGAAAAGAGCCAAGTTAAACTTGGAGGAGCAGGAAATGTTATAAATAACTTAATTTCATTAGGTGCAAAAGTTAGGGCTATTGGATGTACTGGTTATGATGAAGCAGGTAACTTTATTTATAATACATTTTTAGATAAGGGAGTTGATACAACTTTTTTTAAACAATATCCAGAGATTAAAACTATTCAAAAGATAAGAGTTGTTTCAAAGACTCATCAATTTATGCGCATTGATGAAGAAGAAGTAAAATCTTTACCTGATTTATATTATCTTTATTTAAAAGAAAATATAGAAAACATTTTAGAAGGTATTAATGCTATTATTATTTCTGATTATGCTAAAGGATCAGTAAATAAAGAATATGCTAGTTTAATTATTGAAAATGCTAAGAAAAAAAATATTCCTGTTATAGTTGATCCTAAAGGAAATGACTATAGTAAATATAGGGGTGCTACTTTATGTACACCAAACATGAAAGAGTTTAGAGAAGCAGTAAAAGTACAGATTAAGAGTGAAGAAGATATTCTTAAAGAGGGTGTCAAACTTGCTAAAGCTTTAAATTTAAAATATTTGATTGTTACTAGATCTGAAAAAGGTTTAAGTCTAATAGAAAACGATAGTAAAAGAGATTTTCCAGCTCAGGCAAAAGAAGTTATTGATGTTTCAGGAGCAGGGGATACTGTTATATCAACGATAGGAATATTACAGGCTCTTAATTTTGATATTGATGAGACATGTGTACTTGCTAATTTAGCAGCATCTGTTGTTATTTCTAAATTTGGTACAAGTACTTTGACTATGGATGAATTAATTTCTAAACAGTTAGATGATACTAATTTTAAATTATTAGATGTTTCTACTATTAAAAACGTTGCAGATGAATTAAAACAAAAAGATAAAAGAATCGTTTTCACTAATGGTTGTTTTGATTTATTACATGCAGGACATATCTCATCATTTGAACAAGCTAAAAAGATGGGAGATATATTAATAGTTGCCGTTAATAGTGATAAATCTGTTAAAGATAATAAAGGAGATTTAAGACCAATAATATCTGAAAAAGATAGAATAAAAATGCTTTGTTCTCTAGAAGTTATAGATTATGTTGTTTTAATGGATGATAAGACTCCAGAAAGATTAATTAGTTTAATTCAACCAGATATTTGTGTTAAAGGTGATGATTGGAAAGGTAAAGAGATACCTGAGAAGAAAATTATAGATTCATATGGTGGTGAATTAAAGTTCATTGAACTAAAAAAGAATTTATCTACTACTAAAATTATAGAAAGAATTTTAAAAGTATATGAAAAAAAATAAAGCAGTGTTTTTAGATAGAGATGGTACTATTAATTATGACTATGGATATGTTTATGAGAAAAATAAATTAAAGTTTTTGCCTGGTGTTATTTCATCTTTAAAAAGATTAAGTGAAGCTGGTTATCTTTTGATTATTATTACTAACCAATCTGGTATTGGAAGAGGTTATTTTACATTAGATGAATATAATGAATTTAATAATTATATGCTAAAACAGCTAGAAGATAAGGGAGTGAATATTACTAAAGTTTATTATTGTCCTCATACTGATTTAGATAATTGTGGTTGTAGGAAACCTAATTTAGGTTTGTTTTATCAAGCGATAGAAGAATATAATATAGCCTTAGATAAGTCTTATGCTATTGGTGATAATGAAAGAGATCTTGCTATTTGCATGAATTCACCAATCTGTGGTATACTTCTAAATAAGGATAGTAAAAAGTATATAAGTAAAAAAGATCTAAAAGATGCAACAGACTTTATATTATCCTAAAATTATTTTTAGGGGGCAATATAATGAAAATAAGAGAGTCTAATTATGAATTACTTCGTATAATTTCTATGTTCTTTATTATAGTATGGCATGTTATTACCCATA
>ERZ1643249.2210-NODE-2210-length-18485-cov-4.920564_pt1 | contig 18485 bp, 15 predicted proteins | sample MGYA00579263_ERZ1643249 | MGnify/ENA primary metagenome ERZ1643249 (study PRJEB29033, sample SAMEA4952264) | chicken gut metagenome | biome: Broiler Chicken; feature: Gastrointestinal Tract; material: Caecum | place: Ireland | collected 2018 | study: Broiler... | reverse complement strand
GTCCATGAGCGCGACCGCCGCAAGCTGACCCGCCGCGGGTTTGCTGCCCTCGCGGCTCTCGAAATTGCGCGTGGTGTGGCGGATGGAAAGCCCGTTGTTGGCGGGCACGTCGCCCGCGCCGAAGCAGGGGCCGCAGAACGCCGTCTTGACGATTGCGCCCGCGTCCATCAGTCCGCCGATATAGCCGTTATCGACGAGCGCCTTATAGACGGGCTGGCTGGACGGATAGACGCTGAGCGAGAACTCGTCCGAGCCGATCGAACCGCCCTTCAGGATTTCGTATGCCTCGGCAATGTTCTCGTACATGCCGCCCGCACAGCCGGCGATGATCCCCTGATCGACGTATACGCCGTCGCCGCGGATTTTGCCCGTGAGATCGAAGTTATCGTCGCCGCGCAGCTTCTTGCCGACGGCTTCGACTTCTTCGAGGATTTCACGCGGGCGCTCCAAAAATTCGCGGATGGTGAACGCGTTGCTGGGGTGGAACGGGAGCGCGATCATCGGCTCGATGGTGCTCAGATTGATGACGATGCCGCCGTCGTAATAGGCGGGGTCGGAAGGTCTGAGTTCCTTATAATCCTGCGCGCGACCGTGTATTTCGTAATATTCGCGCGTCTTTTCGTCCGTCTCCCAAACGGAGGAAAGGCATGCCGTTTCCGTCGTCATCACATCGATGCCGTTGCGGTAATCCATCGACAGGTTTTTGATACCGGGGCCGATAAACTCGAGGATCTTGTTCTTGACAAACCCCGTCTTAAACACCGCGCCGCACAGGGCGATCGCGACGTCCTGCGGGCCGACGCCCTTTTTCAGGCTGCCGCGCAGATAGACCGCGACCACCTCGGGGCGCTTGATGTCGTACGTCTGGTTGAGGATCTGCTTGACGAGCTCGGGGCCGCCCTCGCCGACAGCAAGCGTGCCGAGCGCGCCGTAGCGGGTGTGCGAGTCGCTGCCCAAAATCATGCGGCCGACCTTCGCTTCCATCTCGCGCATATACTGATGAATGACCGCAAGGTGCGGCGGCACATAATTCGCGCCGTACTTTTTCGCCGCGGAAAGGCCGAACACATGGTCGTCCTCATTGATGGTGCCGCCCACCGCGCACAGCGAGTTGTGGCAGTTGGTGAGCGTGTACGAGAGCGGGAACTCGCGCAGACCGCTCGCCTTCGCCGTCTGGATGATCCCTACATATGTAATGTCGTGCGAAGCAATCGCATCGAAGCGAAGCCGCATATTCTGTTCGTCGCCTTTATTATGCGCCTTGAGGATCTTGTACGCCATCGTTCCCCGCAGCGCGGCAAGTTTTTGTTCCCCCGTCTGAAACGCCTGGCGCTCCCGAACGAGCTGCCCGTCCATATAATAGCATCCGCCCTTGATCAGCTTGATCATATCGATCCTCCCGCATAGATAATATTGTATCTATTATACCCGCCCGCGCACATTTTGTCAAATACTACGAAGAAAAATATAAAGGGATTTGCCGCCCGAAACAAAGCGCAATCCCTTTATTATATCTGACATAATACTATGCAAATTACTGCTTATATACCTTTTTGTTGATATATTGCGCCGCTTTATCCGGAAGGATTCGCTTGGCTACCGCGCAGAATTTATTCCAGCCGCCGCACTGCAGCAAAAGCGGCGGATTTTTGCCGCACACCGCTTCGGCGACCGAACGAGCTACTTCCCCCGCGCTCATTCCGCCCTGCTCCATATCTGCAAGCGCCGCCGCGGCGAGCTTTACCTTTTCCGCATATTCTCCGTTCTCTGCATCGCCGTATATCTTTCGCTTGAAGGTGAAAGCGGTGGACGTACCGCCCGGCTGCACGGAGCAGACGCGGATTCCGTACGGTTCAAGCTCGAGCGCAGCGCTCTTTACGAGCATATCGACCGCGGCTTTGGAACTGCTGTAAAAACTGTCGAACGCGACGGGGAAAAGACCTCCCATCGAACTGACGAGTACGATTCTGCCGCCGCGCTCCTTCATAAAAGGCACGGCGCACTGAACGGCGCGGACGGCACCGAAATAATTTACATCGAAAAGATAGCGGTAGTCTTTTTCCTCCGCATGTTCTATGGGAGCAGCCATCGAAAATCCCGCGCAATAAACGAGCGCATACAGCTCGCCCCCTTCCGCCGCGGCAGCCTCGCCGATCGCCTTTGCAAGCGATTCGCCCGCGGAAACATCCGCCCGGTAGTTGCGGATACGGTCTAGATTGCAGGGCGTTCTGGAAATATTCGATACGGAATATCCTTTGCCCAAGAGCCGAAGCGCCGTTTCGTAACCGATTCCCGACGACGCTCCGACAATGACGACCGATTTTTGCCGCGTACCTTCTCGCGCTGTTTCTTCAAAAACATCTTCACTCGGAGGCAACTCCGCTGTCCTTTCAGTCTTTTCCATACGCACAGTATGGTCAAAAAAATAAATTTTATGCAGCTAAAAATTTATACCGCTATCCGGTCGGTAATTTAATTTGCGCGCAGCACCTGCACTCTCCGCTCTTCAGCCTAAAAGCACGTCAAGAAACATCATGACCGCAAACCCCGCCGCAACGCCGAGAACGGAGGAAACCTTTCCTTCCGCAACGCCGGATGGAATTAATTCCGAGCAGGACACCGCAATCATCGCGCCGGCAGAAAAGGAAAGCGCCCACGGCAAAATATCCGAGATCACGCCGACCGCAACAGCACCCAATACGCCAGCGGCGATTTCAACCAGTCCTGAAAACTGACCGATCAGAAATGCTTTCCGCGGTCGCACGCCACGATTGCGGAGGGGTACGGAAACACACAGCCCCTCGGGGAAATTTTGTATACCGACGCCGACCGCCAGCATGACCGCCGCAATCCACGCACCATAGTCGCCGGCAAGCGAACCGAACGCGACGCCGACCGCAAACCCTTCGGGGATATTGTGCAGGGTCATCGCAAAGAACATCAGCGCACCCCCGCGCTCCCGCTCGCCTGAAAACACCTTAAAACGCGACAGCACGAAGGAGGAGAAGACGATAAATGCCCCTCCCATCAAAAATCCGACGGACAGCACCGCGGCGATGACGGCTATCCCGCTCCCCGCCTCGGTCAGCCGCTCCTGTGCCGGGAGAAGGAGCGAAAAGAAGCTAGCGGCGATCATGATCCCCGCCGCAAAACCCTGCATGCCGTTGAGCAAAGGCTTGCTGAATTTGTTCGAAAAAAAGACGACCGAAGCACCCAGCGCCGTCATCAGGTATGTAAAACCCGTCGCCAACAATGCCTGCACGACAGGCGGTAACCTCATCCAGAATTCCACCCTGTTTTTCCTCCGTAAAATATCCTCTCTACAATCTATTCGGATATTTTGCGGAATGTGCAGCCTCTTTGCCCCGAGAAATATTTTGCGAATGTTCGGCTGCTTTGTTTTGGCATATATTTTATCGAAAAGAAAATCCGCACCCGTTGCCCTTCGGATGCGGTTTCATTATTCAACAATTATAGCGTTAATGTTTATTAATTCAGGAAACCTTTGATGACGGCGTCCTCCGCTTCCTGCTCGGTAAGTCCCAAGCTCATCAATTTCAGCAACTGCTCGCCCGCGATCTTTCCGACGGCGGCTTCGTGCACCAGGCTCGCCTCGGGGCTGACGGCGTCGATCTTCGGCGTGGAAATGATACGCGCGCCGTCCAGCACGATGCCGTCGCATTCGACGTGCCCGAAGCACTCGTTTTTGCCGATCATATCCGACTTGAACTGCTGGAGCGACTTGCCCTTTGCGACGCTGCGGCTGACGATGTCGGCACGGCTGTTTTTGCCCGTAAGCTTCACCTTGAAATCTGTGATCGCCTTTTCTTCGCCGTCCGTCAAAATCTTTTCTTTGACCAAAAGCTGCGCGTTTTTACCGACGGTGGCGTACGTCTTTCGGTCGGTATAGGTCACGCCGCCGAGCTGGGTCGATTCGAGGATAAACTGCGAATTTTCCTTTAAATAGATCTTCGTGATCGGGTCGAATACCTTTTTGCCCGTGCCGTTTCCGTTTGCATAGTGCCGCTCGATGTAGCGCACCTTCGCGTTCTTGCCGACATAAAAGGTATGCACGCCGTCGTGCTCGGCGTTTCCGCAGGTATCGTTGTGGATACCGCACCCTGCGACGATGGTTACGTCGGAATTTTCGCCGATGAAAAAATCGTTGTAGACGGTATCCTGAAAATCGCCCACGGTGAGAAGCACGGGAATGTGTACCGATTTGTTTTTGACGTTCGGCTTGACGATGATGTCGATGCCGTCCTTATCCGTCTTGGATACGATTTCGATGTCCGTATCCGAATTGCGCGCGAGGAGTTTGCCGTTCTTGCGGATATTGAAGCTGCCCTCGGGGATGCCGTGCAGATCGGCGATCGTTTCCAAAAGCTGCTCGTCCGTCCTGTCCATCTTTTCCATGCTAATTCTCCTTTACGTTGCGCCAGCACAGCGAAGGGCGCTGCGTAAGTTTTTCAAACATATCCTCTTTCCTCCCGATGCTGATGGGTTTGTCGTTTTCAAAGAGGATGATTTTATCCGCCGTTTCAAGGATGCGCTGCTGATGGCTGACGATGATGACCGTTTTATCGTGCAGCTTTTCGAAAACTTTTACGAGGTCTTCAAAGCTCCACAGGTCAATGCCTGCCTCCGGCTCGTCGAGCAGGAATACTTCGCCGCCCTTGGCGATCGCCGAAGCGAGCTCGATGCGCTTTAGCTCGCCACCCGACAAAGTTCCGTCCACCGCGCGGTCGATGTAGTTGCGCGCGCACAGCCCCACTGCCGAAAGGCAGTCGCACATGCCGTTCATATCCAGCTTTTTGCCGCACGAAAGTTCCAATAGCTTTTTGACGGTGATGCCCTTAAAGCGCACCGGCTGCTGAAAGGCGATGGTAAACCCCTTCTGCGCGCGTTCTGTGATGGAAAGCGCGGTAATATCCTCGCCGTTGAACACGATTTTGCCCGAAGTAGGCTTGGAAATTCCCATCAAAATGCGGATAAGCGTCGATTTTCCGCTCCCGTTCGGGCCGGTAATCACCGTAATCGCCCTGTCCTCAAAGGTCAGGCTGACGTCCTTCAATATATTCTGTTTCTTTCCGCTCGCTTCGTCTTTGACGGAATAGCTTATGTTTTTCAGTTCGAGCATTCGTTCTCCCTTGCGCCGCATCATGCGGCTGCAACTTTAGTATTTCCGATCGCGCATTATTATATAGCAAGCGGCGGCCGCCGTCAAACATTTTCGGGCGCGCCGCCGGCGCAAATTGCGTTGCAAAATACCTCTGCTTTCGTTCCCAAAAGAGTTACACGTTGACTTCGCCGTGTTCGCCCAACTCCTGAACGTGCGCCCGCAGGATCGGGTCGATCTCCGCGGCGATAAATTCCTCCACCTGCGCGGGACTGCGGCCGATGAAGTTCTTTGCGTCGAGGATGCCGTCCAGTCTGTCCCACACGGACTTGAACATCTCGTCGTTTTTGATGAGGTCGATGAGGTTGTTGTCCTTCCCCTCTTCCTTGACGTTCTTCGCCGCCTGCATGGAGAGGACGCGGATACGCTCGTGCAGCTCCTGGCGGTTCCCGCCCGCCTTGACGCACTCCATCATGATGTTCTCCGTCGCCATGAACGGCAGTTCCGCCGCGATGTGCTTGGCGATGACCTTTTCGTACACGACGAGGTTTTCGGAGATATTCATGTACAGGTTCAGGATCGCGTCGATGGCGAGGAATGCCTGCGCAATGACGATGCGCTTATTCGCGCTGTCGTCGAGGGTGCGCTCAAACCACTGTGTGGACGCGGTGACGGCACAGTTGATGGGAAGGCTCAGTACATAGCGCGAGAGCGAACCCATGCGCTCGCTGCGCATCGGGTTGCGCTTGTACGCCATCGCCGACGAGCCGATCTGGTGCTTTTCAAACGGCTCCTCGATCTCCTTCATGTTCTGCAGAATGCGGATATCGTTGGAGAAGCGGTAGGCGCTCTGCGCGATCTGCGAGAGAACGCACAGCACGTTATAGTCGAACTTGCGCGGGTACGTCTGCCCCGTGACGCCGTACACCTTGGAATAGCCGAGCTTTGCGACGACCTTCTTTTCCAATTCTTTGACCTTTTCCCCGTCGCCGTTGAACAGATCCAAAAAGCTCGCCTGCGTACCCGTGGTACCCTTTACGCCGCGCAACTTGACGGTGTTTTTCAGGTGCATGAGGTCGATGTAGTCCATCTCCAGATCGGACAGCCACAAGGTTGCGCGCTTGCCGACCGTGGTAAGCTGCGCGGGCTGCAGGTGCGTGAAGCCGAGCGTGGGGACGGACTTGTATTGCAGAGCGAATTTTTTCAGCTTGTCCATCACGTTGACGAGCTTTTTCAAGACGATGTTCAGCGCGTCGTCGATGATGATGACCTCGGCATTGTCCGTCACATAGCAGGAAGTTGCGCCGAGGTGGATGATGGGTTCGGCGGATTTCGCCTGCTTGCCGAACGCCTTGACGTGCGCCATTACATCGTGCCGCACTTCCCTTTCAAACTTGTGCGCGTCGTCGTAATTGATGTCGTTCTGGAACTTTTTCATCTCCGCGATCTGCCCGTCGGTGATGTTCAGCCCCAGTTCCTTCTCCGACTCGGCAAGCGCGATCCACAGTTTGCGCCAAAGCCGGAACTTTTTGTCGTCGGAAAAATTTTCCGCCATTTCTCTGCCCGCGTAGCGGGTGATCAAAGGATTTTCGTAAACGCTCGTATCCGCCATAACCTTCTCCCGTGAATAAATTATTACCGTACTATTATAATACAAAATCGAATTTTTTTCCACTTATTTGCCCGCATTCCGCCGAAATTTTCGCAGATTTGCAAAACAAAAGCGCGGTTATCCAGAGCCGCGCTTTCAAATCGAGCAATCTTTAAATATCGAGCTTATTGAGCAATTCTTTAAGCTCCTTTACCTCGTCCATGGAGAGGGTGATGCCCTTACCCATGCGGTCATGCCCCTCGTTCCAGGTGCGTATATCATAGACGGGTTCGCGTTCGTTCCAGCTGACGAGGTTTAATTCCTTCGTCCAGCCGTTGCCCGTTTCGCCCAAAACGCCGAGCTTTTCGGCGATCTCGTATTTCAATTCTGCCATAATCTGCCTCCGTTGGCGGTTTTTCTCTTATTATAACACGCGCGCGCGATGTTGTAAAGGGATTTTATGTATTTGCATCGTCCGCGTCGAAATTCGGTATCTTATCGAGATAATCTTCGTTGAAATAATAGGTTCCGCTCGTCGACATGAGAAAATCAGTGTCTGCGCCGAGCGAATTCGTCCAGTCGGACGAAACGGTTTTTTCCGTATCGTCAGCGCCGTATTCGACCGAATCGAAGAAGCAATGCGCCATTTCCCCCACAATTTTATAACGGAAATAAATCGTATACGAATACATCCTGCTATTAGAGCCTGTGCCGGCATAATAGTAATGATGCTCACCCTCGTCAGCAGAGGTAAAAATGTAATAGCTGTAATTACCGTCTTTATCCTGCACATACGATTCGTGAATATATTTCTTATTCAGTTCAAGCGTTCCCATCTCGCCGCCGGAAGTCGTTTTGGAGCACCCTGCGAAGGCGCAGAACAACATGGCAGCCGCAAAGATACAAAATACAGCCGCTAAAAATTTCCTCTTCATAACTCCCCCTTAATTTTAATAAGGGAGAAAGCAAGATAACCCGCTCTCTCCCTTTTTCTGCTTTACTTCGCGTATTCGACTCCGCGGAATTCGCGGATGACGTTGACCTTGATCTGCCCGGGATACTCAAGCTCCTGCTCAATCTTTTTGGCGATGTCCTTGGCGAGGAACAAAGTCTGCGCATCGTCGATCTGTTCGGGTTTGACGATGACGCGCACCTCGCGCCCTGCCTGGATCGCGTAGCTCTTGTCCACACCCTTGAAGGACGAGGCGATCGCTTCGAGCTGTTCGAGACGCTTGACGTAATTGGTGCTCGTTTCCCTGCGCGCGCCGGGGCGTGCGCCCGAAATGGCGTCTGCCGCCTGCACAAGGACAGCCTCGATCGTTTTCGGCTCCACGTCGCCGTGGTGCGCCATGATCGCGTTGATGACGTTGTTGCTCTCTTTGTACTTTTTGGCGATATCCGCGCCGATCTGGATGTGCGTGCCTTCCTGTTCGTGGTCGACCGCCTTGCCGATATCATGCAATAAACCTGCGCGCTTGGCTAGGTTGACGTCTAACCCGAGTTCCGCCGCCATCATGCCCGCGAGCTGCGCGACTTCGATGGAATGCTTGTACACATTCTGCCCGTAGCTCGTCCTGTACTTGAGGCGGCCGAGCAGCTTGATGATTTCGGGGTGCAAGCCGAAGATGCCGACCTCGAACATCGCCGCTTCGCCGTTCTCCTTGATCTGCTGGTCGAGCTCCTTGCGCACCTTTTCCACCGTCTCCTCGATGCGGGCGGGATGGATACGTCCGTCGCTGATGAGCCGCTCGAGCGCGATGCGCGCCACTTCCCTGCGGACGGGGTCAAACCCCGAGAGGATGACCACTTCGGGCGTATCGTCGATGATGAGCTCGATGCCCGTCGCGTTTTCGAGTGCGCGGATGTTGCGACCCTCGCGGCCGATGATGCGCGCCTTCATATCGTCGTTGGGCAGAGGTACGACGGACACGGTGATCTCCGACGCATGGTCGCTTGCGCAGCGCTGGATGGCGAGGCTGATGATTTTTTTGGCGTTCATATCCGCCTCGTCCTTCGCCTGCTGCTCGATGTTGCGCACCTGCAGGGCGACGTCGTGCCGCGTTTCGTCGAGGATATTTTCCGTGAGCAGCTTTTTCGCTTCCTCGCGGGTGAGTTGGGCGACCTTTTCCAGCTCCTGCACCATGAGGTCGTGCTGGTGGTTCACCTTTTCCTGCATCTTTTTGATTTCGCCTTCCTGTGCGGCGAGGTTCTTTTTCTGCTGTTCGAGCGAATCGGTCTTTCGCTGCAGCGCGTCCTCTTTTTTATCGAGGTTGTCCTCTTTCTGCAACAGGCGCTGTTCCGCCTTCTGCAATTCGAGCTTCTTTTCTTTGGATTCGCGTTCGAATTCGTTCCTTAACTTTAAGTCCTGTTCCTTGGCCTCTAAAATAGCTTCTTTCTTTAATGCTTTGGCTTCGCCTTCCGCTTCCTCAAGCATTATTTTGATTCTTTGATTCACTTCGCCTATTTTCCTTTCGATGCTCTTTTTATAGAGCATTACTCCGACAAAAAAACAGGCGGCACCAACGACTACAATAGCGCCGACAAGCACGCCGATAAACAATCCTACCGAAACCGTGCCCGCGAGAAACAGGGAGCTTACTGCGTTTAACATCTCTTTCAGCCTCCTGTACAACAATTTGTTATGATCATGAAACGGAAACGCCCCTGAACCGCCGAAACGCTCCCAGTTTCCTATCTATTCGATTATACAATATTTTAGCGAAAAAGTCAATGACCTGCCAAAAAATTAAACGCTGTTTATTAAAAAAGTTTTGCCCGTGAATACAGGCAAAACTTTTGGGTTTTATAATGCTTCCGCTTCCGCCAGCCACAGCGCCGCGCACGCGTCGGACGGCATGCGCCAATCCCCCCGCGGCGAGAGCGCGACCGAGCCGATTTTGACCCCGTCCGGCAGACAGGAACGCTTGAACTGCTGCGAGAAAAACCGCTTATAAAAGCTGACGAGCCACTTTTTGAGCGTTTCGTCGCCGTATGCGCCCGCGAACGCCTTTTTCGCGAGGAAATACACCTTTTTCGGCGAAAATCCCCAGCGGACGGCGTAATAGAGGTAAAAATCGTGCAGCTCGTAGGGGCCGACCAGCTCCTCCGTTTTCTGCGCGATTTTCCCGTTTTCGGGCGGAAGAAGTTCGGGGCTGATCTCCGTGTTCAGAATGTCGGTGAGAACCTTTTCCGCCTCCCCTCCGAGCCTTGCCGCCTCGTGGCGGATGAGGTATTTGACGAGCGTTTTGGGAACGGACGCGTTGACTCCGTACATGGACATATGGTCGCCGTTGTACGTCGCCCAGCCGAGCGCCAGCTCGCTTAAATCGCCCGTGCCGACGACAAGTCCGTTTTCGTCGTTGGCGATGTCCATCAGCACGAGGGTGCGGGTGCGCGCCTGTGCGTTTTCGTAGGCGGCGTTCTTCACCTTTTCGTCGTGCCCGATGTCCTTGAAGTGCCTGCGCACCGAATCGGCGATGTTGACGGTGCGGGAGGTCACGCCCAGCTCCCGCATGAGTTTGAGGGAGTTGTTGAGCGTTTTATCCGTGGTGCCGAAGCAGGGCATGGTGACGGCGACGATATCCCGCAGATCCTTGCCCAGAGCCTTAAACGCGCGGACGGTGACCAAAAGCGCGAGCGCGCTGTCCAACCCGCCCGAGATGCCGAGGACGGCGCTCTTTGCGTTCGTATGCGAAAGGCGCTTTTTCAGCCCCTCCGACTGCATGGAGAGAATGAGTTCCGCGCGCCTGCCGAGCGCGTCCTCCCCCTGCGGCACGAACGGGAGGCGGGCGATTTTGCGGGTGAGCGAATCGATGCCCTTGTTCGCGGAAAACGGGATGATCTCGTACCCGCTCGCGTCCGAATTTTCATAATAGGTGTTGATGCGGCGGCGCTCGAAGGCGAGCTTTTCCACGTCGATCTCCGAAACCGCAAGTCCCTCGCCGAACGGTTCGCTTTCGGCGAGGATTTCGCCGTTTTCGCAGATCATGTCGTGCCCGGCAAACACCATGTCCGTTGTGGACTCCCCCTCCCCCGCGTCCGCATAGACATAGCCGGAGACGGTTTTTGCCGACTGCGCGCGCACGAGCAGGCGGCGGTACTCCGCCTTGCCCGCCGTTTCGTCGCTGGCGGAAAGGTTGACGATGATGTTCGCGCCCGCGAGTGCGTGCGACACGGAGGCGGCGCGGGAACCCACAGATCCTCGCACAGTTCCGCCGCGACGGTGAAGTCGGGATGGTTGCTCTCGCGGAACAAAATTTTATTGCCGAACGGGATCTGCTCCCCGTTCAGCCCGACGCGCGTGTTTTCGCCCTTATACGGCTGGAAATTGCGCTTTTCGTAGAACTCTGCATAGTTGGGCAGGTGGCGCTTGGGGATGAAGGCGAGCACCTTTCCGCCCGACACCGCCGCCGCGCAGTTGTACAGCACGCCCGAAAGGCGCACGGGAACGCCGACGAACACGAGCATGCTCTTGCCCTTGGTCGCCGCCGCGATGTCGGAGAGCGCCGCAAGGCAGCCGTCCAAAAGCACGTTCTGCCCGAACAGGTCGCCGCAGGTGTAGCCGCAGACGCACAGTTCGGGAAAGACGAGCAGTTCCGCGCCCGCCTTTTCCGCTTTCTCGATGAGTTGAATGATATTGCCGCCGTTATAATGCACGTCCGCCACGCGGATTTTCGGCGTGGCGGCGGCGGCTTTGACAAAGCCGTATTTCATTCGGTTTTACTCCCTGAACCGCTTATTCGGCGGGTTCCTCGTCGTCATCCTCCTCGCCGGGGGCGGGTTCCTCCTTCTTCGGCTTGTACGCCGAACGGATTTTCTGTTCGATCTCCGCCTCCTTTTCGGGGTTGGCTTTCAGCCAATCGCGCATCTTTTCGCGGCCCTGGGCGATCTTTTCACCCTCATAGGAGAACCACGAGCCGCTCTTACCGATGACGTTGCAGGCGGTGCCGAGGTCGATGATGCACCCCTCCTGCGAGATGCCTTCGCCGTAGAGAATGTCGAATTCCGCCGTGCGGAACGGGGGCGCGAGCTTGTTTTTGACGACCTTCGCCTTCGTTTTGTTGCCCATGATTCCGTCGCTGTCCTTGAGCGCGTCGGCGCGGCGCACGTCGATGCGCACGCTGGCGTAGAATTTGAGCGCCTTGCCGCCGGGCGTCGTTTCCGGATTGCCGAACATAACGCCGACTTTTTCGCGCAGTTGGTTGATGAAGATGACGCACGATTTCGATTTGTTGATCCAACCCGTCAGCTTGCGCAGCGCCTGCGACATGAGCCGCGCCTGCAGACCGACGTGCGAATCGCCCATATCCCCTTCGATCTCCGCCTTCGGGGTGAGCGCCGCGACCGAGTCGACGACGATCAAATCGACCGCGCCGCTGCGCACGAGCGCGTCGACGATGTCGAGCGCCTGCTCGCCCGTATCCGGCTGGGAAACGTACAGGTTTTCCAAGTCTACGCCCAGCTTTTTCGCATACACGGGGTCGAGCGCGTGCTCCGCGTCGACAAACGCGGCGATGCCGCCCGCCTTCTGCGCCTGCGCGATGGCGTGCAGGGCGACCGTCGTTTTACCCGAAGATTCGGGGCCGTAGATCTCCACGATCCTGCCGCGCGGCATGCCGCCGATGCCCAAAGCGATGTCCAAAGACAGGCAGCCGGTGGGAATGACTTCGATGTCCGTATTGCCCGCGGCGTCGCCCAGCTTCATGATCGCGCCCTTGCCGTAGTGCTTTTCGATTTGTGCCAGCACCTGGTCGAGTGCCTTCATTTTTTCGTTATCCATAAAACCTCTCCAAAGTTTTTTACCGTAATAATTGAATCCGTCCTTTTGCTATTTGATCTGCTTGTACAGCAAAAACAGCGCCTGGTTGATGGCTCGGCGGGTGATATCCGCGCGGCCGCCCCTGAAAATATATTTGTAGACGAACACCGTTTCGCGCGTTCCGACGGCGATGTAGCACAGTCCCACGGGCTTGTTCGTGTTGTCGGAAGCAGGCCCCGCGATGCCCGTCGTAGCCAGGGATACGGAACAGTTGCCCGTGGCGATAAGCCCCGCCGCCATTTCGTAGGCGGTATCGTCGGACACGGCTCCGCAGCGTAGGAGCGTGCTCTGCTGTACGCCCAGGCGGCGCATCTTCGAGCCGTTGTCGTAGGCGACGATGCTCTCGAACAGCACCTCGCTGACACCCGGAACCTCGATGAGCTTTTTCGCCACGCCGCCGCCCGTGAAGGATTCGGCGACGCTCAATTTCATGCCGCGGAGTTTGAGCATCTCGTAGATGCGGCGGTTCAGCGGCGTATCGTCCACCGCGTAGGTATAGTCGTTGAGCGACTCCGCCGCCAGACGCACCGCCTCGTCCACCGCCATTTTCGGCGAATCGTCGTTGTACAAGATCTCCAAACGGAGGTCGCCGTCCCGCTCGCTGTCAAAGACGGAGATGCCCGCCATATTGCGAAGCTGGGCAAGGAGCGTTCTTTTTCGTTCGGCGGGAACCCCCACCGCGCGGATGACCGACTGCGCATGGCGCACCGAGTACTTTTCGTCCAGAAACGGGAGCACTTCCGCCTTGACAATGCCCGCGCCGGTCTCCCCGAAGGGAAGGCAGAAAAACGCCTTGCTGTCTGCACGGATGACGGACGCGGCGCTCGGTTCGACCTTGAGAATTTCGCACACTTTCGCGCGCACGCCCGCGAGGGAAGATTCTTCGCAAAAGACGAGAACGTTGTCGAAAAAGTTTTTGCATTCGACGGCGGTCTGCATGAACTCGTGCGGGTCGGACAGCGAGAGGATATAGACCTTATCCGCGGCGTACCCGCCCTGCAGGAGAGCGGAAATCCCCCCTTCGAACTCCTGCCCGTTCAATGGTATTCTGTTGTTCCGAAGGACGATGCACGCGTTTTTCATGGTTTAAGACTCTTTGAAAACAGCCCTGTTTCTGACGATATAGGAGACGCCCGACCAGATGGTGAGCGCCGTGGCGACGCCGAGCGACACGATGCCGATGCCGTTGAGGATCCGGCTCGCGAGCGCAATCCCGAAGAAATCGGCTCCGAACAGGAGCATGGCGATGGAAATATCCTGAAAGGTGGTTTTCACCTTGCCGACCTTGTCCGCCGCGAGAACGAGCCCCGCGGACGCCGCGACCATGCGGAACCCGCTGACGATGAGTTCGCGCGCCAGAATGACGGCGACACACACGCCCGCATACACGAGCACCCAATCCCCCTGCCACAGCACGGTGAGCGTTCCCTGCCGCACGAGCAGGAAGATGAACGCCGCCGCAACGAGGACTTTGTCCGCGATGGGGTCGAGAAATTTGCCCAGGTTGGTGACCAGCCCGCGCGCGCGAGCGATGTGACCGTCGATAAAGTCGGTACACGCCGCCACGGTAAATATGACCCCGGCGATAAAGTAATTGTACGGGATCATATCCAGGAAAAACACCACCGCGAACACGGGGATGAGGCATATGCGCGAAAGCGTGATTTTATTGGGCAGATTCATCGGCTTCCTCCGCAGAGCCGAACAGGTCGTAGCTGTCCGCTCCGCCGATCTTTACTCGGTATGTACGCCCCTGCTCCGCGTGCGGGGCGGTGAAATAAATTTTTCCGTCGATGTCGGGCGCCTGCCAGTAGGCGCGGCCGACGAAACAGTTCTTCTCGTAGTCGATGCCGTCGCACAGCACCTCGACCACTGTGCCGACCTTACCGCGTAAGAATTCTTCGGAAATTTTGCGCTGGACTTCGTAGAGCATCTTCACGCGGCGCTGCTTGGTGCGCGCGGGAATCTGTTCTTTGAGGCGGTACGCGGGCGTTTCCGGCTCGCGCGAATAGGCGAAAAATCCGCAGTTGGTGAGCTTTGCCTCGCGCAGAAAATCGGCGAGCGATTCCGCTTCCTCCTCCGTTTCGCCGGGAAAACCCGCGATGAAGGTGGAGCGGATGGCGATGCCGGGAATTTCCCGCCGCAGTTTTTCGATGAGGGCGAGATATTCCGCGCGGCTGCCCTTGCGGTTCATGCGCTTGAGCACGCGGTCTTCGCTGTGCTGGAGCGGAATGTCGATGTATTTGACAACTTTGTCGTTGCGGGCGATCTCGGTAATGAGTTCATCGTCGATGACGTCGGGGTAGCAATACAAAAGACGTATTTTTTCGATATTATCCAGAGCGGAGAGCCTGCGGATGAGTTCGGCGAACTTGTTTTCGCCGTACAGGTCGCTCCCGTAGCGGGTCGTATCCTGCGCGACTAAAATGAGTTCGGACAGATCGCCCAGATTTTCCGCCTCCGCGACGAGTTGCTCCATGGGATAGGAGCGGTATCTGCCGCGGATCTTCGGGATGAGGCAGTAGGTGCAGTGATTGTTGCACCCGTCCGCGATCTTTAAGTAAGCGTAATGCAGGGGCGTGGTGAGGATTCGCTCCCCTTCCGATTCGTGCCCCGTATGCACCGCATTGACCCTGCCCTCGGTATACGAGCGCCCGATGGCGTTCAAAAGCTCGTCCGCATCGTTGCAGCCGAGGAACACGTCCCCTTCCGTGAGCGACGGGAACAGTTCTCCGATGTATTTTTCGGGAAGGCAGCCCGTAACGACGATCTTTTCGAGGGCGCCGCCGCGGTAGGAATCGCAGTCGAGCACCGTGTCGATCGCCTCCTTGCGAGCCGATTCGAGAAAGGCGCAGGTGTTGACGATGAGGATGTTCGCTTCCGCTATGTCGTCGGTGATCGGGTATCCCTTCGCGCGGATGATCCCCAAAAGGCGCTCCGCGTCGACGCGGTTTTTATCGCACCCCAGGGAGATCATGCCGAATATTTTGTTTTCAAGCATAATTATTCACCGTAGTCGCCGTATTTGCTCTCGAACTCTTCCTGCGTGAGGAGGACTTTGCGCGCCTTTGCGCCGTCAAATGCGGAAATGTAGCCCATGTTCTCCATCCACTCGATGATCTTGCCCGCCTTCGGGTAGCCGACCGAGCAGCGGCGCTGGATCATGGAAATGGACGCCTGACCGATGGAAACGACGTAGCGCAGCGCGTCGATGTAGACGGCTTCCACACTGTCGTCGTCGCTGTCGCCGCCGCCCGTGCCGCCGCTCTTTTCGTTGTTGATATAGTCTGCCACGCTGTCGTCGAAATATGCCTCGTTATGCTCTTTGACGTACGAAACGATCGTTTGCACCTCCTCCGAGCTGAGGAACGCGCCCTGCGCGCGGAGCGGGAAGGTCATCGTATCCGTCTTATACAGCATATCGCCGTTGCCGAGCAGCTTTTCCGCGCCCGCCGCATCGAGAATGGTGTGCGAGTCAACCTGCTGTGCAACGCGGAACGCGACGCGCGTGGGCAGGTTGGACTTGATAACGCCAGTAATAACATCGACGGAAGGACGTTGCGTTGCAAGCACCAGATGAATGCCCGCCGCGCGCGACTTCTGCGTGAGGCGCTGGATGCGGTCTTCGATGTCCTTCTTTGCGACAATCATCAGGTCAGCAAGCTCGTCGATAATGATGACGATCTTGGGCAGCTTCTCCTCCTCCGGAGTGAGTTTGGCGTTGTACTCGTCGATCTCGCGCACGAGTGTACCTTTTTTGGTCTTCTCCTTAAACAGCGCATATCGCCGTTCCATCTCGGTGATCGCCCAATTGAGGGTTGTGACGACCTTTGCGGGGTCGTTGATGATCTCGTTGATCATCAGGTGCGGCAGTTTGTCGTAAATGTTGAACTCCACCTGCTTCGGGTCGACGAGGATGATGCGCAGATCTTCCGGCCCGTATTTGTACAGCAGGCTGATGATGAGCGCATTCAAACATACGCTCTTGCCTGCACCGGTAGAACCGGCGACAAGTACATGCTTCATCTTAGTGATGTCGCCGCAAATCGCCCTGCCCTCGATGTCCTTGCCGAGACCGAACATGAGCGAACCCGGCTTGGAGTTGTTGAAACGGTCTGAACATATGATTTCCTTCAGCCCAACGATGGCGCGCTGTTTGTTAGGCACCTCGATGCTGATGGAGCCGTTTTCGTAGTTGGTTTGGATATTGACCCCGTCCTTCGCGTGCAGGCGCATCGCCAGCTCCCTGTCGCAGCTCAAAACGCGCCCCGTGGGGATATTGCCGGGAATGTCGATGTCGTACCGCGTGACCGCAGGGCCCTGCGTGACCTTGACGATCTCCGACGGGATTTTCAGGTTGGACAGCGTTTCGACGATGGTCTCCTTGTTCTGCTCCACCTCGTCCGCATCGAGAGCGCCGCCCATCCCCTGGTAATCGCGCAAAAATCCGAGGGATGGCGCGTTGTAGCGGGCATAGATATGTTTCGGGCGGGGCGCTTCCTGCGCGGGAGGCTCGGGGGCGGGAGCGCGGCGGACAGGTTCGGCGGGCGCAGACTCGCGGCCGCGCGCCACGCGTTCGAGCGCTTCGGGCACGGAGGATCCCTCCGGCTCTTCCTCATCGTCATCGAACAGGTTGACCGCCGTATCCAATTCGTCGGAAATGGGCCGCAGAGCCGTTTCCTCTTCCGGCGGCTCCTCCTGCGGCGCGCTGCGGCGGGAAAGTTCCTGCCGCGGTTCGGGCGCGCGCCGCGCGTCGTCTTCCGTCCGCGCGGCAGGCTGCTCGGGCATCCGCCGCGACGGCTGCTCGTCCTGCACGGAGACACGGCGAGACGGCTCGGTACGGATTTCCGGCTCGGACGCAGGCGCTGCGTTCGTTTCCGCGCGAGGTTCCTGAACCGAAGGCGCGCCGCGCATTTCCTCCCGGGGCGGTTCGAAACGACCGCGGGAGTTCTCCTGCGCGGAAGGTTCCGCGCCGAAACGACGGAACGCGTTTTCTCCCGGATCCGAATTGCGAGGTTCGGCTCCGCTGCCCTCCCGGGATATGGGGCGCGCAGGCTCTGCCGTGCGGGCGGGCGCCTGCGGTTGCTCCGCGCTGTTTGCGGGCGGCGTTTCCTGCACGGGGCGCACGGGCGCCGCATGCCGCGTTTCCATGCTGCCGAACCCTGCACGGCGCGCCGTATCGTTCACGTCGATATGCACCGCCTGATCGCGGGGAACGCTCGGCTTTGCGGGGGAAGCGGACGTATTTTCCTGCGCGGGGCGTGCAGGCGCGCTGTCCTGTGCGGGGCGCGCGGAAGCCTCCCCTCCGCCCGTAAAGGAAGAAACAGGACGGCTGGAAACGAGTCCCTCGTCTGCCTCGGGCGCATCGTCGTTGCGGTAGAAGTCGTGCTCGTCCTTGACGGGAGCAGCCTCCGCGGTCGGTTCGGACGGCGTCGCCGTCGTATCCGTGACGATTTTTTGCGGACGCTGGGAATAGGTGATGTTGCTCTCCGCTTCGTCCTGATACTGCCGGGTATAGCTGGGCGCAGCCGTTTCCTGTTTCGGAGCGGGTGCGGGTTCCTCGTATTTGGGCGCGGGCGTTTCCGTGCGCGATTTGCGTTCATGCCCCTCGCTCAAAGGCGTGGGTTCGCTGCGGAAATAATTCTGGTACTGTTCCGCCGATATTCCGCTGCGGCCGCGGCGGTTGAAGTACGAATTTTCGTCGAAAATGCGGTTCTGCGTATAACTGCTGCCCGCGGGCGCCGCCGACGAGGACGACGAACGCGACGAAGAGCGCGGCGAAGACGAAACGCCGCCGCCCATGTGCGCGTTGTACCAATCGGACGCAGAAGAATCGGAATTGTTCGCATTCGGCGCGAATCCGTTCATATATGCGGAGGCAGGTCTGTCGCCGTATAAAATGGCATGCCCTTGCGCATAGGGCGAGAGAGGCTGTTGCGGAGGAACGGGTTGCTGCT
>ERZ1643249.2208-NODE-2208-length-18493-cov-9.382254_pt1 | contig 18493 bp, 20 predicted proteins | sample MGYA00579263_ERZ1643249 | MGnify/ENA primary metagenome ERZ1643249 (study PRJEB29033, sample SAMEA4952264) | chicken gut metagenome | biome: Broiler Chicken; feature: Gastrointestinal Tract; material: Caecum | place: Ireland | collected 2018 | study: Broiler... | reverse complement strand
ATTTGTGTTGTGATTTTTTTTATTAGTGTGATATAATCATACTATAATTATTAAAAGGAGGAAATAAAATGTTAGGAAACATAGAAGTTTTATGTCATAGCAGTATAAAATTTAGCAAAGAAAAAGTAATTTATTTTGATCCATTTAAAATAGAATCAAATTGCAATGATGCAGATATAATATTTATAACACATGACCACTATGACCATTATTCACCAGAAGATATAAATAAAGTAAAAAAAGCAGAAACAAAAATTGTAGCACCAGAAGATTTACAAACAAAACTATTAAAAGATGGATTTTCTCAAGAAAATATAATTTTAGTTGAGCCAAATGAAAAAAAAGAAGTTTGTGGAATAAAATTTGAAACAATACCTGCTTACAATATTAGTAAACAATTTCATCCAAAAGGAAATGGATGGGTTGGATATATTATTGAACTAAATGGGAAAAGATACTATGTAGCAGGAGATACAGATATTACAGAGGATAACAAAAAAGTAAAATGTGATGTAGCATTTTTACCTGTTGGAGGAACTTATACAATGGATTTTAAGGAAGCTGCACAATTAGTAAATGAAATTAAACCAAAGATTGCAGTACCAATTCATTATGGTAGTATTGTAGGAACAAACCAAGATGCTACAGACTTTATAAAATTATTACATACAGATATAAAAGGTAAGATTTTAATGTTATAATAGGAGGAAAAAATTATGGAAAAATGGAAATGCCCAAAATGTGAAAATGAAGAATATGAAAAAGATCAATTTCAAGCAACAGGAGGCAACTTTGCAAAAGTATTTGATGTTCAAAATAAAAAATTTATAACTATTAGCTGTACAAAATGTGGCTATACTGAATTATATAAATCAGGAACTTCTGCAGGGATGAATATACTTGACTTTTTAGCAAATTAGAAAATAAAATAAAGTTATAAAATTCTTATCATATTTAAAATTATAAATATATATATTATATAATAAATTAGGATAAATGGGAGGGATTATGAAAGTTTTATTAGTAAATGGAGGACCTCATAAAGAAGGATGTACTTATACAGCATTAACAGAAGTAGCCAAAACATTAAATGAAGAAGGAATTGAAACAGAAATTTTTTGGATTGGAAACAAACCTGTTGGAGGATGTATAGCATGTAAAAAATGTAAAGAGCTTGGAAAGTGTGTGTTTGATGATGTTGTAAATGTTTTTATAGAAAAAGCAAAAGAAGCATATGGATTTATATTTGGAAGCCCTGTACATTATGCTGGTGCAACAGGAAATATGACAGGTTTTATGGATAGAGTATTTTATGCTCCATTTCAGTCAGGCAAAGGAAATATATTTTTATTCAAACCAGCTGCAACAGTAATTTCTGCAAGAAGAGCAGGAACAACAGCAACTTATGACCAATTAAATAAATATTTTGGAATTTCACAAATGCCAATAATTTCATCAAGATATTGGAATATGGTACATGGTGCAACACCAGAAGATGTAAGAAAAGATGAAGAAGGAATGCAAATTATGAGAATTCTTGGAAGAAATATGGCATATTATTTAAAATGCATTGAAGCAGGAAAAGAAAAAGGTATTGAACTTCCAAAACAAGAAGAGAAAATTAATTTTACAAACTTTATAAGATAACTTTAAAAAACTCCATTAAAAAGAATGGGGTTTTTATAATATTGTTGTAACTTTTTGAAAAGATATATGTATATACTTTTGAAAGCAGGTAAAAAATGAACAAAGATTTAGATATGAAATTATATAATGAATATTTAAATGGAGACAAAGAAGCATTTGAACTCCTATATAACAAGTACAAAAATAAAATTCAATACTTTATTTGTAATATAATAAAAGACTATCAAAAAGCAGAAGATATTACCCAAGAAGTATTTATTTATATATTGCAAAATAAAGTAAGAGAAGATTGTAGTTTTAAATATTACATATATTTAGTAGCAAAAAGTAGAGCTATAAATTATATTAATATGGAAAAAAGACATACAGATTTAAATGAAAAATATGTGTTTCCTGAAGTCGAAGAAATCCAAAAAGATGTTAGTGAAATAATCATAAAAGAAGAAACAAAAAAAGAGCTTAAAGAAGCAATAGATAAATTAGATGACAAATATAAAAATGCCATATATCTAACCAAAATAGAAGAACTCTCTTATAATGAAACTGCACAAATATTAGATGAAACTATTGAAAATACAAAAGTACTTGTTCATAGAGGAAAAAAAGAATTAAGAAAAATCCTGCTAAAGAAAGGATTTGATGAAATGAATAAATCTTTAAAAGTTATATTAATAGTAATATTAGTCGGAGCATTATTATCAGGAGTAGTTTATGCAGGAACAGTAATTTACAATAATTATATAAAAAATAATACAAATCATAATATATCAATGAATCCATCTTATCAAAGTACTTTAGATGAAAATACAATAAACAATTTATGGGTTGGAACATTAGATTTAGCATGGAAAGAATTAGAAAGTCAATTAGGAAAAGAAAGAATTGATTTAGAAGATGGAAATCTACCAATTGTTGATGATTTAAATTCTAGTACATTTACAAAAGATATGCTAGATTCAAATGATTATAATATTACTGTAGAAAGAACAATAACAAATGGTTATAAAATAGATACATCATTAAATAAAGAACTACATTTTTTAGAAGTATTTGATAATTTTAGTAATGATTATACATGGACATTTGGAGATAGTGAAGAATTTATAAAATATTTTGGAATTAATAATGCAAGTTCTGAAGAAATAAATAAAAATATTGAAGTTCTATTTTTTAATAGAAATGATGATAATAGTGCAATGAGTGATGATTTTGCAATAAAATTAAAAACACAAGAAGGAGACGAAATAATACTTTATAGAACAAATGAGAATAAAAATTTTGATGAATATTATAAAGATATTCAGGAAAAAACAAATGCTTATACAGAAAATAGAGAATTTGCAGAAGATGACGAATTAAGAATTCCATATGTAAGAGTAAATGGAATGATTGCACATAATGAACTATATAGCAAATATATAAAAGATACTAATGGACTATATTTTACAGATGTAATTCAAAATGTAAACTTTTATTTGAATGAAAAAGGTTGTAATTTATCAAGCCAAGTTACAATGGTAACAGAGTACCTTAGTACATCAATAAATGCAAGATATTGCTATTTTAATGACCAATTTGTAATATTTATGAAAGAAGCAAATTCTAGTCAGCCATATTTTGCATTAAAAGTAGATAATACAGATATATTAGAAAAAAGGGAGGAAACTGATGAACCTAAAATATTAGATAGTACAGTAGTTAATCCTGAAATGTATAAAGAATTTTTAGACGGTGGAGAATATAAATTCTATGAAGATGAAAATTATGAATATTATTATACTTCACATAAATCACCTGTTGTAACTGTTTGGTTTAAAGATGGTGAACATGATACAGTTGAAAATGCTCTAAAAGATGGAAAAATTACAATGGACTTATTAGATAAATATGGAGTAGAGTATATTAAAAAAGAAAAATAAATTATTAGTAGAAATTTCATAAATACTTTAAACTATATAAATTAGTATAGTTTGAAGTATTTATTTTTTGTTGAAAAAATTTTCCAAAAAGTATTGACAAAATAAGTTATTATCATTATAATAATAACATACTTATTAATAAAATGATAATAACATAATAAAGGAAGTGGTATATATGAAAGAGAAAAACTGTATTGTTGTATTTGGAGGTTCATTTAATCCACCATTAAATTCACATTTCCTAATGGCACAAGAAGTTTTAAATCAATATGAAGAAGTAGAAAAGATAATCTTTGTTCCTGTAAATAATAAATATCAAAAAGCTGGATTAATAGAAAATAAACATCGTTATAATATGTTAAAACTTGTAGCTGATAAAAACAAAGATTTTTCCGTATCAGACATAGACTTTTATGGAGAACGTTCTTTATATACAGTAGAAGTATTAGAAAAAATGCAAAAAAAATTCCCAAATAAACAAATTTGTTTTCTAATAGGAAGTGATAACCTAAAGATAATTCATAAATGGAAAGGTGCAAAAGAATTAGTATCAAAATACAAAATACTTGTAATGGTAAGAAACCAAGACAATATAAAAGAAATCATAAATAATGATGAATTATTAAGTCATTATAAAGAAAATATTTGTGAACTTAATTCAGAAGCCAGAAATGACATTAGTTCTACATTGGTAAGGTCACAAATCAAAAAAGGAAAAAGTATTAAATATATGCTTCCAGAAGAAGTTTATGAGTATATAGAAAAAAATAATTTATATAAGGTATAAAATTCGTACCTTAAGAAAGGTTAAAATATGATTAAAGATATAAGTAAAGAAGTAGAAGGAATTATTAATTGGATTAAAGATTATGTTGAAAAGTTTTCAGTTAATGGAGTAGTTGTTGGAAATAGTGGAGGAAAAGATAGTGCAACAGTAATAGCACTTGCAACAAAGGCACTTGGAAAAGAAAGAGTATTAACTGTAGCAATGCCTTGTAATTCTATAAAAGCAGACATAGATGATGCAAAATTAGTAGCAGATACATTTAATGTACCATTAATTAAAGTAGACTTAACAGAAACATATAGAATTTTTGAGAAAGAAGTTGATAATGTAATAAAACCAAATGAAGAAACAAGACATAAAGAAGCAAAAATAAATGCAAAACCAAGACTAAGGATGACAACTTTATATTATATTGCACAAAGCTTAAATTATTTAGTAATAGGAACTGGTAATAAATGTGAAGCTGTAGTTGGATATACAACAAAATGGGGAGATAATGCACATGATTTTAATCCAATAGGAGATTTTACAGTTGATGAAGTATTACAAATAGGTGAATATTTAGGTGTACCAGAAAAAATAATCAAAAAAGCTCCAAGTGATGGATTAGGTGGTCAAACAGATGAAGAAAAATTAGGAGTTACATATAAGCAAATTGCAGAATATATAGAAACAGGTAAAACAGATAAAAAGGCATTAGAAATCATAAAGAAAAAAGAACAAGCATCAAAACATAAAAGAGAGCCAATACCTGTATATAAGAGAAGAACATAGAATTATGAACTTGACAAAAAAAGCGGTTAATGTTATTATTTGAATGATATTAACTGCTATATTATTTTAAGAGGTAAATAAAAGATGGAAAAAGAATATTTTAGACCTTCTGTAACAGTAGACTCTATTATTTTTACAATAAGAGATTCTCAGGCAGAAAATTATAGAAAATTACCAAAAAAGGAATTACAAATATTATTAATAAAAAGAGCACAAGAGCCATTTAAAGATAAATGGTCTTTACCAGGAACATTTGTAGGAGAAAAAGAAAAACTTGAAGAAGCGGTAAATAGGTCTTTAGAAGAAAAAACAAATATTAAAAACATTTATTTAGAACAATTATATACATGGGGAGATCCTTTAAGAGATCCAAGAACAAGAGTTATTAGTACTTCATATATGGGATTAGTGGATAGTGATAATATTCAAATTAAAGCTGGTAAAAATGTTGATGACATAGATTGGTTTAATATAAAGTTAAATACCTTAAAACAGTCAAATAAAGAGAAAAAGAATGGATATTACAAGACTGAAGAAATAGAGATAATATTAACTAATAAAAATGAGACATTAAAAAACAAAGTAAAAGTTGTAAAAGAATTTGTAAATGGAAATTTAATAATTTATACACAAATTTTACAATCAGATTTAGCTTTTGATCATGCAAAATTATTAATATATGCTATAGAAAGATTAAAAAACAAAGTTGAATACACAACAATTGCTTTTAATCTTATGCCAGAAAGATTTACTTTAACACAATTACAACAAGTTTACGAAATATTACTTGATAAGCCATTATTAAAAGCAAATTTTAGAAGAAAAATTGCAGATATGGTAATTGAAACTGATCAGCAAGAAGAAAATATTGGGCATAGACCTTCAAGATTATATAAATTTAATAATAATTGGCAACCACATATATTTTAAAATGAAAAATAATAAAGGAAGGTAGTAATTATGGAGAATAGTGTAAAGAAAAGAAAAAATTATATTACATGGGATGAATATTTTATGGCCATTGCTAAACTTTCTGCAATGAGAAGTAAAGATCCATCAACACAAGTTGGAGCATGTATAGTTGAAGAAGATAATAGAATTTTATCAATAGGATATAATGGTGCTCCAAATGGATTTAATGATGATGAGTTTCCATGGGATAGAGAAGGAAAAAATTTAGAAACAAAATATCCATATGTATGTCATGCAGAAATGAATGCAATATTAAATTATAGAGGAAGCAGAAAAGATTTAGAAGGATCAAAAATATATGTTGATTTATTCCCATGTAATGAATGTGCTAAAATTATAATACAATCTGGAATCAAAGAAGTTATCTATTTATCTGATAAATATGCTAATAGTGAAAATAATATAGCCTCTAGAAAATTATTTGATGAATGTGGTGTAAAGTATAAAAAAATAGATTTTCCAGATGACTTTGAAAAAATTGAAATAAATTTTAAATAATGGAAGTACATTAATAAGGAAGGAGAAAAATTATGAAAAAAATAATTTTAGTTATTTTAGTTTTAATAATATGTGTAATAGGAGGAATCTTTATTGTAAAATATAAAGATACTGATAATGCTAATAAAGCTGAAGAAAACAACACAGCAGTATCTGAAGAAACAAATACTCAAGAAACTAATACCGAAGAAACAAATACAGAAAATACTGATAGTACTGAAAATGAAACAAATAATACTGAAAGTAATTTTAGAACAATAGAAGTTACAGAAGATGATTTTAAAAATAACTATGAAATAGTAGAACAATATGAAATAATAAATACAGATTATTTTAATATAGAAAAAGAAAATAATAATGTGGTAATTACATTAATAGAATCTGATAGAAATAAGGAATTGCTAAATAATAATCAACAAGTAACATATAATAAAGGATATATTATAAATAATGTAAATGCAGAAGATGTAAGTGAAATATTTTGCGGAGGAGAAGGACAAGATTTAGTTTATCCATTAGTTTATCTATTATTAAAAGATGGAACTGTAAAAGGTGTTGACATTGAAAATGGATATAATACAGGAAACTTTAATGCAGAAACAATTCCAGGATTAGAAAATGTAGAAAAAATAGAGCAAACAAGTGTTACACCTCCTAATGATAGTGGATATGTAGCCGTTGTAGCAATCACAAAAGATGGAACAGCTTATGAAATTAGAAAAATTGAAGATTAGTAAAAAAAGATTAGTTTGAAATATAGCTAATCTTTATTAAATAGGAGTGATTTTATGGTAGAAAAAATAGAAATAAAAGGAGCCAAAGTTCATAATTTAAAAAATATAGATGTTGATATTCCACTTAATAAGATTGTAGCTATATCTGGTGTATCAGGAAGCGGAAAATCTTCTTTAGCATTAGGTGTAATTTATGCAGAAGGTTCAAGAAGATATTTAGAAGCATTATCTACATATACAAGAAGAAGAATTTCACAAGGAGAAAAAGCAAAAGTAGATAGTATTCTTCATGTTCCAAGTGCCTTAGCATTGCATCAAAGACCAAATGTACCAAGTATCAGGTCAACATTTGGAACAGCAACAGAACTCTTAAATTCTATAAGATTATTATTTTCAAGATGTGGAAACTATATATGTCCTAATGGACATATAGTTCCAGCAACAGCTAATATTGCTAGAGACGAACAATTAGAATGTCCTCAATGCCACGAAAAATTTTATGGACTTGGTGCAGAAGAATATGCATTTAATTCATCTGGAGCTTGCCAAATGTGTGGAGGAACAGGCATTGTTGAGACTGTTGATATGGATTCTTTAATCCCTGATAAAAATCTAAGTATAGATGAAGGTGCAGTTGCTCCATGGAATAGTTTAATGTGGTCATTAATGACAGATGTATGTCGTGCAATGGGAGTTAGAACAAATATTCCTTTTAAAGATTTAAGCAAAAAAGAACAAGAAATTGTTTATGATGGACCAATGGAAAAAAAGCATATATTTTATAGACCAAAAAATGGAGATACAACTTTAGCTACAGAGATGGATTTTACTTATTATAGTGCTAAAGCAACTGTTTTAAATGCATTAAAAAAAGTAAAAGACGAAAAAAGCATGAGTAGAGTTTCAAAATTTTTAAAAGAAGAAATTTGCCCAGAATGTAATGGTTCAAGGATAAATAAAAAAGCAAATTCTACTTTATTAGGAGGAAAAAATTTATCTCAAGTTTGTGAAATGAGTCTTAGAGATCTAACCATATGGCTTCCAAAAATTGTGAATGAATTAAATGATGAAGTAAGACAAATGGGTAAAAACATATTAGAAGAATTTATGATAAATGCAAATGCTTTGCTTTCATTAGGACTTGGATATTTAACATTAAACAGAGCAAGTAATACTCTATCTACAGGAGAATTACAAAGAGTTCAACTTGCAAGAACTGTAAGAAATAGAACAACTGGAGTATTATATGTATTAGATGAGCCATCTATTGGACTTCATCCTGCAAATGTAGATGGACTAATAAATTTAATGAAGCAATTAATTAAAGATGGAAACTCAGTTGTTTTAGTTGACCACGATACACGTATACTTAAAACTGCTGATTATATGATAGAAATAGGACCAGAAGCTGGAGCTAAAGGTGGAGAAATTATTAGCAAAGGTACAATTGAAGATATTATAAATAATAATAATTCTATAATTGGACCATATTTAAGTAATAAAGAAGAAATAAAAATCAGAAAAGAAATTGATAAAGACGAAATCTTTAAGTTTGGTAAAATAAGTATAAAAACAGATTCAATTCATACTGTAAAACCACTTTGTATAGATATCCCAAAAGGAAGATTAACTACAATAACAGGAATGTCTGGAAGTGGTAAAACAACACTAATTCTTGAATCTTTATATCCTGCAATTATAGCAAAATTAAATAATAAAACTATGCCATCACATATAAAGGAACTAAATGCAGATTGGGTAAATAAAATAGATTTAATAGATGCAACACCAATAGGTAATAATGTAAGAAGTACAGTTGCAACATATTCAGGAGTGTTTGATGATTTAAGAAAATTATATGGAAAACTAAGCAAAGAATATACAGCAAGTGATTTTTCATATAATACTGGTAAATTAAAATGTCCAACATGTGATGGTACAGGAATTATATCTATGGATGTTCAATTTTTGCCAGATATAGAAATGACTTGTAATTCCTGTGATGGTACAAGATATTCACATGATGTAGACAAAATATATTATAATAATTATTCTATTAAAGATATAATGCAATTAACAATTAGACAAGCATTAGAAGTGTTTAAAGATAATAAAAAAATTAAAGATAAATTACAAATTTTAGTAGACTTAGGAATAGGATATTTAACACTTGGCGAAGCAACACCTGCATTATCTGGAGGAGAAGCACAAAGACTAAAACTTGCCTCTGAAATTGGAAAAATTCAAGATGGAAGTGTATTTATATTTGATGAACCAAGTATAGGATTACATCCTCAAGATGTAAAAACATTATTAAAAGTATTTCAAAAACTAATTGATAATGGTGCCACAATAATTGTAATTGAACACGATTTAGATGTAATTAAAAATTCAGACTATATTATTGATATGGGCCCAGAAGGTGGATATCTTGGAGGAGAAGTTATAGCTAAAGGAACTGTTCATGACATAAAAAATTCAAAAAAGAGTATTACTGGCATGTATTTATAAATTTTATTTTAGAAGATGTTTTTTAATATTAATTTAATAGTTGAAATTAAATAAATAATATGATATTTTCTATATAAGGAGGGGAAATTTATGAAAAAATTAAAAATTATTGGAATAATTTTTATTACAATCATTATTTGTTACATATTATATGTTGGAATAGAATTTATTAGATTTAATACTAGTTATAAAATCCAACCAGTAATTAACTTAGGAAATAGTTTAGGACCTATTAGTTTTGATGTAAACACAACTGAAACTAATATGAAAGAAGAAAAAATGTATGGACTTGGATTTACAGTTGAATATGAGTATGTTGTTAATCATGAAGAAAATACTGACAATCAAGAAAATGAAGTTGTAAGCAAAAATTTTAAACTATTTGATAAAATTACATTAAGTGATTTGGATGCAAAATAAAGTAAAAGATACTTCCTATATAAAATAGAAAGTATCTTTTTTTAGACTTTACAAAGCCTATTAGGGATTACCAATATCTTGAAATATAGCAACAAAAAGTTTCATTTGTACCACTAAGTTCTTTTGATATTGGGCAAAAGTTATCCTTTTTTATTGAAGGTAAATAAATTTCATTCCGTCCTTTCTCAAAATAAAAAGAAAGTTGCTCATTGAAAACGCTTAATATAGGAGCATGAGTTCCTTTAATACCGTTTTCTGTAAAAGTAACCATAAGCTCTGTTATAGAAGAGTCTTTCATACAGTACCACTTTGTTTCATCATTTTGCCATAATTCTGGATAAATTACAGGACAGCGAACAGAAATGTGTTTATCTTTGTGTCTATCTACAACACTTTGAATAGCATCGTGGACATTGTGTAATTCATTGACAGTAAGATGGCGATGAGTGGGAAGTGATACACCAGATTCAAGTGAGCCAATATGAAATGTAAACCAATAAACTCCAATGTGAATAAAATACTCCATTAATTCTTCAACATCATTGAAATTTGATGACCACAATGTAGGCTGAATTTTTACAGTATATCCATTGTCTAAAAGCCATTTAATTCCAGCAACAGAATTTTTTAAGGAATATTGTCTTCCTTTTAAAATGTTTAGTTTTTGTTCATCTACAGTATCAATACTAACAGAAACGTAGTCAACTATAGAATTAGGAATTCCTTTCAAAAGCTTTTCATAACTTACTTTACCTCCAATGCCAGAAGTAGAAAAAGAAACATTAATTTTTCTTGCCATAGCCATCTTCATTATCTGATGGCAAAAGTCAAGATCAACTGTTGGATCAGGATTACCTAAGATGTAAAGTTGCTTCAAATTAGGCAACATTGCAAAAAAGGTATTTGCTTGATCTAAAGTTCCTTCATAATGTTGTTCTCGCTTCCGTTGTGAACAGCAAGGACAAGAGCAAGTACAATACCAAGGACTATTGTTCCCAGTATATAAAGTGACATTTGTTACCTTGCTTAATTCAATTTTAGGCATTTTATATCCCCCTTACGTGTTTAATTAATAGCCTAATTATATCACTTAAATGTACATAATGCAAATTGTAGAGATAACAATTCCCAGTGAATTATATGTCAAATAAAAGTATAGGAAAAATGATTAGTTGATTAAGAAAAAAAAGCTGAAATATTAGGTACAACAACAGAAGATTTATTAGTAACTATAGAAAAATAAAATAATTTAAAAAACTATTGACAATTAATGAAAAATTTAGTAAAATACAAACATAAGTTCTGGTATTAATAAACTAATTAATAACCACAAAATGATTTATATTAAGAACTAAATTTTATATAACGGATGTGTTCTTATGGATGAGAAAAAGAATGAAATTATTTTATTTGAAAACCAAGGAGTAAAATTAGAAGTAAACTTAAAAGATGAAACTGTTTGGCTAAATAGAGAACAATTAGCTGAGTTATTTGGAAGAGATATAAAAACCATTGGGAAACATATTAATAATGCTTTAAAAGAAGAATTATCAGATGATACTTCAGTTGTCGCAAAATTTGCGACAACTGCAACAGATGGAAAAACATATCAAGTCGAGTATTATAATTTAGATATGATATTAAGCGTTGGATATAGAGTAAAATCCAAAAATGGTATTACATTTAGAAAATGGGCTAATAAAATACTAAAAGATTACATGTTAAAAGGATATGCAGTAAATCAAAAAAGACTAGAATATTTAGAAAAAACTATAAAACTAATAGATATAGCCAATAGAATTGACGAAAGACTAGAAGGAAATGACGCAAAAGAAATACTAAAAGTAATTGGTGAATATTCAAAAGCACTAGATTTATTAGATGATTATGACCATAGAACACTAAAAAAAGTTGCAGGAAATATTGATGAAAGAAAAATTGAGTATAAAAATTGTATAGAAATCATAAATAAACTAAGATTTAATGAAGAAAGTTCATTATTTGCAGTCGAAAGAGATAAAGGTTTAGAATCTATAATTGGCAATATCTATCAAAGTTTTGCTGGACAAGATGTTTATAAAAGTATAGAAGAAAAAGCTGCAAACTTTCTATATTTAATCGTAAAGAATCATGTTTTTGCTGATGGCAATAAAAGAATTGCAGCAACATTATTTATATATTTCTTAAATTTTTATGGAATTCTATACAAGAATGGAAAACAATCAATAGATAATAACACATTAACAGCATTAACACTACTTATTGCTGAATCTAATCCAAAAGAAAAAGAAATAATTATAGATTTAGTTATGAATTTCTTAAATAATGAATAAGAAATGAGTTATGCAATATTAAGAACAAATAATTTGGACTAATGTTTAAATATATATTACATTTTACAATATTAAGATTAGTTTGAAACACAACTAATCTTTTCTTTTTTTATAAAAAACTTGTAACAAAACACAAAAAAAATTAGACATATATAATGAAAAGGAAGGGGGAGAAAAGTGGAAGAAATTTATAAAAAGTATTCAAAATTAGTCTATAAATACTTATACACACTAACAAGAGATATAGAAATTTCTGAAGAATTAACTCAAGAAACTTTTTATAGTGCTATAAAGAATTTAAAAAACTTCAGAAATGAGTGTAAAATAAGTGTTTGGCTATGCCAAATTGCAAAACATAAATGGATAGATTACTTATCTAAAAATAAAAAAACGATACCGTTTGACGAACAAATTATTGATAAAAATTTATTTCTTGATGAGAGTGATAAAATTATAGAAAAAAACGATTTATACGAAAATATAAATAAATTAGATAAAGAAACAAAAAATGTATTTTACCTAAGATTAAAATCTGAATTATCATTTAAAGAAATTGGCGAAATACTTGGAAAATCAGAGCAATGGGCAAGAATTACTTTTTATAGAGGAAAAATAAAATTAAGGAAAGGATTAAAAAATTATGAATAATGATTGTTATATTGTAAATGATTTACTACCAAATTATGTAGAAAAACTATTATCAAAAGAAACAGAAAAATTTATAGAAAATCATATAAGTAGTTGTGAAAGTTGCAAAGAAAAGCTTCAAATTATGCAAGAACAATACTTAGATACTAAAAAAAATAGTGAAGAAGAAGATAAAATTGAGTTTGATTTTTTAAAAAAAGTAAAGAAAAAAAATCAAATATTTAAAATAATTGCGATAATATTTTTTATAATAATTTTCGCAAACATTATTTTTGCTTATATAAACTATAATAAAATTACAAATATATTAAGCGAAAGTAAAATAAGTTTACAAAAATATAAAGAACAAGAAAATTATAGTTTTAGCAAAGAAAACTATCAATTGGATTTAACAACTCAAAAAGAATTATATAATTATACAAAATATTATTATAAAGATGGAATGTATAAAGAGAAACATAATACAGAATCATTTAACCAAACAATTTCAAGCGGAAAAAGAACAGAATATGGTAAAATTAATACTAAAAATCGTATAACAATATATCCTAATACTAATGAATATTATAAGGTTGAAACAAATTATATTGTAAAATCAAAAGAAGATCCTATGGAATGGAGTACTAGTTTTTCAGTACTTAAAAGTGATTTTAATGTTATTGCAAAAATTTGGCATGACATGAATTTAGAAATAAGAAATGATAGATATAATGGTAAAGAATGCTTTGTATTAAGAGATGATTGGAAAAGTGGATATAACGAAACATGGATTGATAAAGAAACAAAACTTCCAATAAGAGAAATTAGTGAAAAATATAATGAAAGCTACAATGAATTAACAATATCTTTTTATAGTGGAAATGTAACTGATGAAGATGTAGCTATTCCAAATGAAAATAATTATATAGTAAAAAATGTAGAAGAAACTTTAGATGAAAAAGAATTGAAAATATATAATGAGGTAATGAAGAAAATATATTAAATAAGAGATGTAATTGGGTATAGAATAATTCCTTTTTTTGTGTTAATATTATATATGAGAAATAAGTATAGGAGGTTTTTAGATGTCAGAACCATTAAATTTAAATGAATTTCAAGAATATATTAACAAAGGAGAAACTGACTTTGCTTTTGATATAATAGTAAATAAATCTATTGAATTGATTAAACAAATTGCAACAATGAAAGAATTATCTTTAGAAGATTTAAAAAGTATAGAAGACAGAGAAGACTTATTTTATTACTTTGAAAAATTATTTGAAGAAAATTGTGCTTATTTTCAAGCTATCCCAGCTTTAATGCGTAACTTTACAACGTGGTATACTGAATTAATAGATATATATGAACCAACTTGTGAAGAAAAAATAGAAATGTATATTAATAATTATAATTTAATATTATATGAACTAGAAGAATATGAAAAAATAAAAAAAGAAATTCAGGAAAAAGGATATGAAAATTTAAAAAATGAAAAAATCCAAAAGTTAATTCCTGTTTTTAAAGAGATGTTAGACTTCAAACATAAAAATTATAATGAAAAATGGAGTTTTAAAGACTGGATAGAAGCTATGGATAAATACTATCATTTTTATCATGAAAATTTTGAAAGCACATTAAGTCAAATACAAAGAAATATTCTATGTCGTAACATATATATGGATTATCAAGTATATATTGATACAGATGAAGTAGAAAACATAATAGCTTTAGATGATTTATATGATATTATAGATTCAGAGTCAGGGGAATACAAAGATATTGCAGATTTTTATGAAGACATAGAGTTAGAAGAAGGTCAAACATATAAAGATTTATATAATGAAAAAATCGAAAATTTTATTGAGCTTTTTAAGAAAATGTTAGATTATATAAATGTACAACATCAAGATAATTCTTTTGAGAACTTAAAATCATTAATAAGACAACACTTCCCATATTTTAGTGATAATATAACATCATTAAATGTAATAATTAGTAATCCTACAAATACTTATATATCATTATTAAGTGATATGGATATGATTTATAATTATCTTAATAAAACATATGAAAATCATGAAGAGAACATGAAAAAGTATAATAAAGAGCTAGAAGAGATGGAAGATTTTGATTTAATAGATGATTCTGAGGATGATATTGATATATAGTAATTTATGGAGAAAAAAAAGTATAGAGTATTTTTTAAGCATTTTTTAATATATAAATCCAAAGATAGTGTTTTTATAAAAATGACTAAAAATTAATGACAATCATTATATATATAATTTTTGTTTTTAATATAATATATAATAATTATTTCCCAAAAATAAAGAAATCTTGATTTTGGGAAATCAAACTGATATATTTTTATAATGATTTAAAGATATATTGAAAAAAATCAAAAAAATTATACATGTTTTTAAGATATGTATAATTTTTTTGATTTTTTATACATATTTATTAAAAATGTATAAAAAATGTGATATTTTATATATATGGAGGTAGAGAAAGATTGTACAAGAATACTAGACTAATAAAACTTTTATCTGAGAATTAATATTTTAGCTGTAAGAAAGAATATTTAGAATATAATACATCAAAATAGTAATTTGAAAGTGAGAGTATTATGAAAAAGAAGATAATAACAATTACACTTATTAGTTTTTTTATTTTAGTTTCTATAATTATTTATTTACTATATATTTAATTATATACCACACAAAATGTATGGTAATGAACATTTTAATATAAAAACTTATACAAGTAGTATAGATAAAGATAATGATGGGATTGATGATCAAACAGATATATTGAATAATGTTAGAGAGTATATAGCAACAAACCCAAAATATAAAAGTAAATATTATTCAAGTGGTTATCCAGATGATGAATATGGTGTTTGTACTGATGTAGTTGCTTGGGGATTAAAAGGAGCTGGATATGATTTGATGGAATTGGTAAATGAAGATATAATAAACAATAGAAATAATTATAATATTGATACAATAGATAAAAATATAGATTTTAGAAGAGTTCAAAATTTGAAAATATATTTTGAAAATAATGCTATTTCTCTTACAACTGGTGTTTATGATATTGAAAATTGGCAAGGGGGAGATATAGTACTATTCCCAAATCACATTGGAATAGTATCAAATAATAGAAATAAAAATGGTGTTACTTTTATTATCCACCATGCTAATCCATTTCAAAAATATTATGAAGAAGACATTTTAGAATCAAGAGATGATGTACTAGGGCATTATAGAATTAGTTAGATAAATTTAAGGAATTTTATACTATATATGCAGATATTGTTGAAAACATTTGATGAGATTGATAGTGATAATCAAGTTGAAAGTTATTTGTTCTTTATAATATTATTGAAATACAATATAATAATTGATAATAAAGGTTATTTTAGAATATAACTAATTTTTTTGTGAAAATGAAACTTTTTTTGTAAAAAGCCACACTATATACATAGAAGGGAGAAAAAATGAGTACTCAGTTAACCTTAAAGGATTTTGAATCAATATATGAAGAAACTTACAATAGAACTCTTAAGTATATAGTGTGTAAATGTTCTAATATTGAAGATGTAAATGATTTGATACAAGATACATATACCGAGTTGTATATTATGCTAAAAAAGAAGAAACTACTTCAAATAGATAATACTGTGAATTATATAATTGGTATTGCTAATAAGAAAATTAAACAACATTATGGTATTTTGTATAGTCTAAAACTTTCTTCTCTTTGGATAAAGGAAAATAATGAAGAAAAAATTATGGATATACCATCTGACATAGATATAGAATCTGAAGTATTAGATAATATTAATGCTAATGAAGTATGGAAATATATAAAGAAAAAAGATATAAAAGTAATAAAAGTTTTCTATCTATATTATTGTTTAGAATTAAAAATATCACAAATTGCAATTGAACTAAAGATAAGTGAATCAAATGTAAAAAATATTTTATATCGAACAATTAAAGAGATAAAGAAAAATGTAAAGATTGAAGGTGATATAGATGTCTAATAATTTAAAGGAAGTTATGAAAAAAGAATTTGATAAGAATAAAAATTATAATGAAATCTTATCTAAAGTAGAAAGGGTGAATAGCATAAATAATTTTAAAATGAAATATATGTTAGCACCAATATTTACGTTAGTTATAATAATAGGAAGTTTTATGATATTTAATGATACAAATTTGATAAATCAACAAGGACTTATTGATAAAGAAGATTCTATTTTGGATATATTTACAGTAAAAGTTTATGCTGCAGAATCAGAAAATACTTATTTGTCAGTAAATTATAATGAAGAAACAGAGGAAAAGATTTTAGAGCCAAAAGTAGAATTGCAACTTGCAAGCTATAATCAGCTTATGAGTTCAGTTCCAGGATTACCATTAAAAATAGAAGAAAACGATGTAAATAACTCAGTAGATCAAATATTAGTTACAACAGATAATGGAGAATTTTTAACTTGGAAACAAGAAACAGGAGAAGTACAAAAAAGAGGAAAAAATGTTTCTCTTAATGATACAAGCATTTTATATTGGACTCCAAATTTAGAAAATACTGAATGTAATTCTTACGGATATGAACAAAATATATGGGAAAATAGTGATATAAAAACTATTGGAAAAATAAATATTTCAGCACAAAAAAATAACGAAATTTTATATGAAAAAATAGTTTATATTGGAAAAACGAATTATAATTATTATGCAATATTATATTAAGATAATTAAAATAGATTAAATATAAATTAGATAACAAATTATATAAGCAAAATAAAAAATGTCTCATAAATGAATATTAGTATGTATAGGACAGCTAAAAGCCTTGAAATAGTAGAATGAGAGGTTTATGGCTGTTTTATATTATGCCCCTATCTCTTTTTACACAAAACTTTGATAATCGAGCGTTTTTATATAAAATTCACAAAAAATATTGATTATTATACAAAAATATGATATATTTAAAGTACAGTAAGCAATAAATTTATGAAAATTGCATATAATATTATTGCTATACAAAATAGCTAAAAAGTTGGTGAATCCAGCCAATAAATGGAACTTAAAAAAGCGGTGAATCCAGCCAATAAATGGAACTTAAAAAAGCGGTGTATCCAGCCATAAGTTGGAATTTAAAAAAGAAGATTAGAGTTTCGGCTCTAATCTTTAATTTTTTGCTACAAATATGAGTTAAATAATCTGGGGAAAAAATAAAAAAGATTTTAATAAAATATAG
>ERZ1643249.2206-NODE-2206-length-18495-cov-5.053200_pt1 | contig 18495 bp, 21 predicted proteins | sample MGYA00579263_ERZ1643249 | MGnify/ENA primary metagenome ERZ1643249 (study PRJEB29033, sample SAMEA4952264) | chicken gut metagenome | biome: Broiler Chicken; feature: Gastrointestinal Tract; material: Caecum | place: Ireland | collected 2018 | study: Broiler... | reverse complement strand
AACTACCGATCCGTATGATCGCTCCGGGAAGAGTGTTCCGTTCCGACGAGGTAGACGCGACACACTCACCGTCTTTCCATCAGATTGAAGGTCTTGTGATCGACAAGAACATTTCCTTCGCAGACCTGAAAGGAACGCTGGAAGTATTTGCAAAAGAGCTGTTCGGGCCCGAGACAAAGACAAAGTTCCGTCCCCATCATTTCCCGTTCACAGAGCCCAGCGCCGAGGTGGATGTAAGCTGCTTCAAGTGCGGCGGCAGGGGATGCCGTTTCTGTAAGGGTTCTGGTTGGATCGAGATCTTAGGATGCGGCATGGTACATCCTCATGTGCTGGAGATGTGCGGCATTGATCCAGAGGAGTACAACGGATTCGCGTTCGGCGTAGGTCTGGAGCGTATCACGCTTCTCAAATACGAGATCGACGACATGAGACTTTTGTATGAGAACGACGACCGTTTTCTGAAACAGTTCTAGTCAGTATTAAAATTGGAAAGGAATCAAGAAAATGAATACTTCATTATCATGGATAAAAGCATATGTTCCGGATCTTGACGTGACTTCCCAGGAGTATACAGACGCGATGACTCTGTCCGGGACAAAGGTAGAAGGTTATGAAAGGATGGATGCGGATCTTGAGAAGATCGTGATCGGGCAGATCGACAAGATCGAGAAGCATCCCGATGCGGATAAACTCATCATCTGTCAGGTGAATATCGGTGCAGAGACAGTGCAGATTGTGACAGGAGCTCCCAACGTAAAAGAAGGAGATAAGATCCCAGTTGTTTTAGACGGCGGGCGTGTGGCAGGCGGTCATGAACCGGGACAGAAGACAGCAGGCGGCATTAAGATCAAGAAGGGCAGGCTGCGCGGCGTGGAGAGCTGCGGCATGATGTGCTCCAGCGAAGAACTGGGCTCCACAAGAGACATGTACCCGGAAGCGCCGGAGTACGGAATCTATATCTTTCCGGAGGATGCACAAGTCGGAGCAAGCGCTATCGAAGCATTGGGGTTAAACGACGCTGTCTTTGAGTATGAAGTGACGTCCAACCGTGTGGATTGTTTCAGTGTGATCGGTATCGCGAGAGAAACGGCGGCTACATTCCGCAAGGAGTTCAAGCCGCCGGTAGTGACACCCACAGGAAATGATGAGGATGTAAACGACTATGTAAAGGTGACAGTAGAGAATACAGAGCTTTGCCCCCGTTACTGCGCGAGAGTCGTGAAGAACATCAAAATAGGGCCGTCACCGAAGTGGATGCAGAGAAGGCTGGCTTCCGTGGGTATCCGTCCGATCAACAACCTGGTCGACATCACAAACTATGTGATGGAAGAGTACGGACAGCCTATGCACGCGTATGATCTGGACACCATTGCGGATCATCATATCGTTGTCAAGACGGCAGAAAACGGTGAGAAGTTCGTGACGCTGGATGGACAGGGGCGTACCATGGATGAGGATGTGCTGATGATCTGCGACGGCGAGAAGGCCATCGGGATCGCAGGCATCATGGGCGGAGAGAACTCCATGATCACAGACAATGTGCAGACCATGCTTTTCGAGGCGGCATGTTTCGACGGCGTGAACATCCGTAAGTCCAGCAAACGTGTGGGATTGAGAACAGACGCATCCGCCAAGTTCGAGAAGGGACTGGATCCCAACAACGCACAGGCAGCCATTGACCGTGCATGCCAGCTTGTAGAAGAGATGGGCGCAGGCGAAGTCGTAGGCGGGATCGTAGACGTATACGGCAAGAAGAAAGAACCAGTAAGAGTGCCCTTTGACGCAGATAAGGTCAATGCCATGCTGGGAACAGACATTTCGGAAGAAGAGATGCTCGGTTACTTTAAGATGCTTGACCTTGTGTATGATGACAAAACTAAAGAGGTTATCGCGCCTACATTCCGTCATGACCTGTTCTGTCTTGCGGATCTTGCAGAGGAAGTGGCAAGATTCTATGGATATGACAACATCCCCACAACTCTTCCTACAGGAGAGTCGACTACAGGTAAGCTGTCCTTCAAGCTGCGTGTAGAGCAGGCGGCAAGGGATATCGCAGAGTTCTGCGGTTTCAGCCAGGGAATGACCTATTCCTTCGAGAGCCCGAAGGTATTTGACAGGTTGCTTCTCCCGGAAGATTCTCCTCTTCGCAATGCGGTAGAGATCATGAATCCGCTGGGCGAGGATTACAGTATCATGAGAACCATTCCCTTAAACGGAATGCTCACCTCTCTTGCGACCAACTACAGCCGCAGAAATAAAAACGTGCGCCTGTATGAGCAGGGCAACATTTATCTGCCTAAGTCTCTTCCGCTGACTGAACTTCCCGAGGAGAGGATGCAGTTCACGCTTGGAATGTACGGGGAGGGAGATTTCTTCACATTAAAAGGCGTGGTAGAAGAGTTCTTTGAGAAGATTGGCATGAAAGACAGAGAAAGATATGATCCCAACGCTGGAAAGACTTATCTTCATCCGGGACGCCAGGCAAATATCATTTACAAAGACAAGGTTGTGGGATATTTGGGAGAGGTGCACCCGGAGGTGGCCGATGCTTACAGCATCGGCGAGCGGGCGTACATTGCAGTTATCGACATGCCAGAGATCCTGCCGTACGCGACATTTGACAGGAAGTACACGGGCGTCGCAAAATATCCGTCTGTTACAAGAGATATAAGCATGGTTGTTCCGAAGAGCGTCCTTGTAGGACAGATCGAGGATGTGATTGAAAAAAAGGGCGGTGCGCATCTGGAGAGCTTCCGTCTGTTCGACCTGTATGAGGGGGCACAGATCAAGGCCGGCTTTAAGTCTGTGGCATACTCTATTGTATTCCGTGCGAAAGACCGTACTCTTGAGGAGGCGGACGTGACTGCAGCGATGCAGAAGATCCTGAAAGGACTTGAGGAGCTTGGAATCGAGCTGAGACAATAACACGATCCTATACAATTATACAGCAAACAGATGGTGTCAGGCATTTTAAGTGATGCCTGACACTTTGTGCGATAGCGAAGAAAGGATAATATCTGTGAAGACAAGTGATTTTTATTATGACCTTCCGGAAGAGCTGATCGCCCAGGATCCCCTTGAGGACCGTTCTTCCTCACGGCTTCTTGTCCTTGACAAGGAGACTGGGAAGACGGAGCATCATGTATTCCGGGATATCGTCGGGTATCTGAACTCCGGGGACTGCCTGGTCATTAATGACACAAAGGTGATCCCGGCGCGTCTCATCGGAGCCAAAGAAGAGACCGGAGCCAAGATCGAGGTGCTGCTCTTAAAGAGAGGCGCGGACGATGTGTGGGAGACACTGGTGAAGCCGGGGCGCAAGGCAAGGCCTGGCACAAGGATCAGTTTTGGCGGCGGGCTTCTTGCGGGCGAGGTCGTAGACCTCGTGGACGAAGGGAACAGGCTGATCCGCTTTGAGTACGAGGGGATCTTTGAGCAGATCCTGGATCAGTTAGGTCAGATGCCTCTGCCACCGTACATCACCCATCAGTTAAAGGATAAAGAACGCTACAATACGGTGTATGCCAGGAACAACGGCTCTGCGGCGGCTCCTACGGCGGGGCTTCATTTTACCCCGGAACTGCTTGATGAGATCAAAGAGAAAGGTGTGGACATTGCCAGGGTGACCCTTCATGTGGGGCTGGGGACGTTCCGCCCGGTGAAGGTGGACGATGTGGAGAACCACCACATGCACTCCGAATTCTATATGATCAGTGAGGAAGCGGCAGGGAAGATCAACCGTGCTAAAGAAAACGGCGGGCGCGTCATCTGTGTAGGGACTACAAGCTGCCGGACTATCGAGTCTGCGGCAGATGAGAACGGACGCTTAAGCGCATGCAGTGGGTGGACGGAGATCTTTATCTATCCGGGCTATCAGTTCAAGATACTGGACGCCCTGATCACCAATTTCCATCTTCCGGAATCCACACTGGTCATGCTCGTATCAGCTCTGGCGGGAAGAGAACATGTGCTCGCGGCATATGAGGAAGCAGTGAGGGAACGGTACAGGTTCTTTTCATTTGGAGATGCCATGCTCATTAAATGAGAACCTTTGTCCGATAACATATTCAGCTATTTCTCTGTGCAGGAAAGATATACTGGCACGGCATTTTAAAACGGCAGTCACTTCCGATTGACGCACGTTGCCGTAAGCTGCAAAATACAGACTTTCCGGCATGGATAAAAAGCTCCTGGAATATCTCTTGAGAGCAAATCTTTGAAGTAGAGCGGAACGGTTTTGCGAGGGGAGACATTTATGGGACGTATGCTATTTATGGCAGAAATATATATTTTACAGAAATTTCTAAATACACTATTGACATAATATTCTTAATAGGATATATTATCAATAAGGAAACAATATTAAAAGGAGATTGATTCCTATGAAACGCAACACAATTCAGCGTTCTTTGACACTGGAAGCCGTACAGCAGCTAAAATCCCATCCGACTGCGGAGGAAGTATATTATGCTGTTGCCGAAAAGCACCCGACGATCAGCAGAGGAACGGTATACAGAAATCTGAATGAACTTTCCGAGAGCGGGGAGATCAGGAAGATGGAGATCCCTTCCGGCGCCGATCACTTCGACCATCGCTGCCACGACCACTATCATGTGAGATGTCTGAAGTGCGGCAAGGTATTTGACTTGGATATGGAATACATTCCGGATTTGGAAAAATCAGTGAAAGACGCCGGCGGATTCAAGCTGAGCGGTTATGACCTTGTGTTCAAGGGCATATGTCCGGAATGTTCTGCATCCTCTGGACAAAGTGCGCATACGGGCGCAGAAAAACCCGTAAATAATAGAAAAAGGAGAGATGAAAATGAGAAGTATCACAACACTTGACTTACAGTATGCACACCGGTTTTACGGATTTAAAGGTGAAGCCCAGTATTTGCACGGGCACACAGGCGTTCTGACTATTGAGGTTGAGGACACTGTCAATGCCGGGGTAAATATGGTTTTCCCATGTAATGAGATTCAGAAAACCGCATGGGAAGTTTTGAAAAACTTTGACCATGCGCTGATTCTCCGCGAGGACGACCCCCTTCTTCCGGCGATTCTCGGTGTTTACGAGAAGCAGGGAATTAAGGACGGCGCGCCTAACAACGTCATGAAGGGACCGGCTTTCAAGACAGATTTGGCGACTGCTTACCCGGGATGTCGCCTTGTTGTGACAAAAGAGACAATGACAGTGGAAGGAATGATCAAGATCGTGTACGACCTTCTGAAAGATAAGCTGAATATTGTAAAACTGACTTTCACAAGCGGCGTCAACGCGGCTTCCGAGGAGTTCAAACCGTCGCTTGCTATCGACCGCTGTCCGCTGTGCGGTATTGCTCTGGACGAGAACGGCGTATGCCCGAAGTGTGGTTATAAGAAAAATTAACATACGGTACATAACATTTTAGCGAATCAGAGAAGAGTCGCCCTGCCATTCATTCCGATGGCAGGGCGCGTTTTTTGAAAGCCTGAAGGACAGAGAGGGAAAATGCCGGGAGCAATTGAAAATACACATGTCATAATCCCCTGCCGGGAAGCATATGCTTCTCCACGGGGGTGACTTTTTGATCTATGTAGTGGAAAGAGGCGATACGCTGGAAGGAATTTCCTGTCAGACGGGAGTTCCTGTCTGGAAGATCGTCTATGATAATCAGATATCAGACAGAAATCGTATTGTTCCAGGGCAGGCGCTCCTTCTTCTTGCGCCCGGTGAAGAACCTGATCTGGCGCAGGGAAGGACAGTGGGCGGGTATGCTTATCCGTTCATTGAACCGGAAATTCTCGGCCAGACATTTCCTGCGCTGAAGGAGCTTCTTATATTTTCTTATGGATTTACGTTTGAGGGGGATCTGGTTCCTCCTCTCCAGAATGAGCTGTGGATGATCGAGACGGCGTGGAACCGCGGAGCGGAGCCCCTGATGGTGCTGACTCCGTTTTCCGAGGGAGTGTTCAATAATCAGCTTGTAAAAGTGCTTGTGGAAAATGAAGCGGTGCAGGAAAAACTGATCGGGCAGATGTTGGAGACGGTGAGTGACAGAGGATATTCGGGAGTGGATGTTGACTTTGAGTACGTGCTGCCTGAGAACCGGGTCCAGTATGCGGAGTTTGTGGGAAAACTGCGCGCCAGGATGAATGAGAATGGATACCGGGTGTCCGTGGCTGTGGCGCCTAAAGTGTCGGATGACCAGAAGGGGCTTCTGGTGGAGGGGGAAGATTATGCCCTGCTCGGGGAGAATGCGGATTCAGTGTTTCTGATGACTTATGAGTGGGGATACACCTACGGTCCGCCCATGGCTGTGGCGCCCCTTGATAAAGTGCGTCAGGTGGTGGAGTACGCGTTGACGCGGATTCCGGCAGAGAGACTTATCATGGGGATTCCGAATTATGGGTATGACTGGCAGCTTCCTTATGAGCGCGGCGTGACAAGGGCGCGCACTGTCGGAAATGTGGAAGCGGTGGATATTGCCGCGGAGAACGGAGCTGTCATCGAGTATGCTGCAGTGGCGCAGAGCCCATGGTTCACTTACCGGAAAAACGGAATGGAGCATGTAGTCTGGTTTGAAGATGTGAGGAGCATTGAGGCAAAATGGAATCTGATAAATGAGTACGGGCTGACAGGGGGCTGGTACTGGAACCTGATGCGGCCGTTCCGGGCAAACTGGCTGATGCTGCAATAAATATAGAACGCACGGATAGAAATAAAAGTATTGCGGTTTATAAAATTATAACATTTTCTTCATCCCGGAGAAGTATTTATGTGATATAATTTTTAATCAGCAGAAACTGGAAGCAGGACGATACGGCGAGGCGTACAGATGAATTCATACACAGGGAACAAAAGAAGTAATACATACAAAAAGAAAAAAGGAAGATCAAAAACAGGAAAATCGGATCGGAAGAGAATATTTAAAAACCGGTATATCCTTATCGGCGCTGCCGTACTGCTTATACTGACCGTGGTGCTGGGCGTGCGCTCCTGTATGACAGACGGGACATATCATGTGGATGTGGACGCTTCTGAACCGGAGCTTGACGTTCAGCTCCTTGATGTGAACCCTTATTCCAGACCAGGGATCAATACAGACGATATCACCGGAGTGGTCATCCATTATACGGCGAATCCGGGCAGTTCCGCCCAGGAGAACAGGGATTATTTTAACAGTCTCCAGTATTCCCAGGGAACACAGGCGAGCAGTAATTTCATCGTGGGACTGGAGGGAGAGATCATCCAGTGCGTTCCCACATGGGAAGTGGCATATGCGTCCAATGAAAGGAACAGTGATACCGTGTCCATCGAGGTATGTCATCCCGATGAGAGCGGAAAGTTTACGCAGGAAACGTACAGCTCTCTCGTGCAGCTTACGGCATGGCTGTGCGTGAAGTTCGGGCTGACTGAGGATGACGTGATCCGGCACTATGATGTGACGGGAAAGATCTGCCCAAAGTTTTTCGTGGAGGACGAGGACGCATGGACGGAGTTTAAAGAAAACGTCGGGAAGGCTATTGATAAGACGGTCTGAATTCGAACTCTTCTTCTACTAAAGACGAAAAGTTACAGTCTGTAAACGCAGAATCTTCGTTCTTGATATCATGAAAGGAAATTGGTATACTATAGTAGTTATTATACAGGGAACGGAGGACGAAGATGAACGATCTGGAAATGTACCGCGAGCAGCTCGCGTTCTGTGACGATAAGATTATTGACGCGCTTGTGGAGAGAAATGCCATCATTGAAAAGATCATGGCATATAAAGAGACATACGGGATGCCGATTCTGCAGCCCGCACAGGAGCAGAAGCAGCAGAGGCGTTTGGACGAGAAACTCAGGGACAATAAATACCGCGACGAGATACAGGACGTATTTAAGCGTATCCTAAGGAACAGTAAGAGGATACAGGCGAGAAAGCTCTTCTCTTACAATATCGTCCTCATCGGGTTCATGGGAGCTGGCAAGACGACAATCTCGGATTATCTGAGCATGATGTTCGACATGAAGCTGGTAGAGATGGATCAGGAGATCGCGGAACGGGAGGAGATGAGCATCCCGGATATTTTTGCTACATATGGAGAAGAATATTTCCGCAGCCTTGAGACAAACCTTTTAAAGGAGCTGCAGACAGGAAAGAACTGTATCATTTCCTGCGGCGGAGGCGTGGCACTCAGGGAAGAAAATGTAATTGAGATGAAGAAGAACGGAAGGGTGGTCCTTCTTACGGCCAGCCCGGAGACCATTTACGACAGAGTCAAGGACAGCAATGACAGGCCGCTTCTTAAGGATAATAATAATGTAGAGTTCATCGCAGATCTGATGGAGAAGCGCAGGGAAAAATACGAGGCTGCGGCGGACGTGGTCATCCAGACGGACGGCAAGTCGATCCTTCAGATATCAGAGGAGCTGATCACCAGGCTTACGGAGTTAGATGAGAAATGATGTTTGAGAGATTTTTCCCGGATGAGTATGTGGCGTCCACTTACATCATCCCTTTTGAAAAACTGTATGAGGAAGGATACAGAGGCATTATATTTGATATTGACAACACACTTGTGCCTCACGGTGCGCCCGCGGATGAGAGGGCAAAGAAGCTTTTTAAGAGGCTTTCGGATATCGGGTTTTCCTCATGTCTTCTCTCGAATAACAGGGAGAAGCGCGTGAAGATGTTTAACAAGGATATCGGAATCCATTATATCAACAATGCGAACAAACCTTCCACGAAGAATTACATCCGCGCCATGGAGCTTATGGGGACAGACAGGACGAACACAATCTTTGTCGGAGACCAGCTTTTTACAGATGTCTGGGGAGCAAAGCGCACGGGAATCCGCAATATTCTTGTTAAGCCCATTCATCCCAAGGAGGAGATTCAGATTGTCCTCAAGCGGAGTGCGGAGAATATTGTCCTGCATTTCTATAAAAAAAGATTGAAAAATGGGGAAAATTAGTATAAAATCAAAAGATAGAGCGTCCGATGAGACGCGCGATTGAAGGAGGAATATAAATGGTCGCAGCAGGAGATTTTAAGAATGGTATTACCGTGGAGATTGACGGGAATATCTATCAGATTCTGGAATTCCAGCATGTAAAACCGGGAAAGGGAGCTGCTTTCGTAAGAACAAAGTTAAAAAATATCATCAGTGGAGGAGTTGTTGAGAAGACATTCCGCCCGACAGAGAAATTCCCGAAGGCGCATATCGACAGAAAGGACATGCAGTACCTGTATCAGGACGGTGATCTGTATAACTTCATGGATGTGGAGACATATGATCAGATTGCTCTGAATGCAGAGGTTGTCGGAGACGCACTCAAGTTTGTAAAAGAGAATGAGACAGTGAAGATCTGTTCACACAATGGCAATGTGTTCTCTGTTGAGCCTCCGCTGTTCGTCGAGCTGGCTATCACAGAGACAGAGCCGGGCTTCAAGGGAGATACAGCACAGGGCGCTACAAAGCCGGCTACGGTAGAGACAGGGGCAACAGTTATGGTTCCGCTGTTTGTAGAGCCAGGTGATGTGCTGAAGATTGATACACGTACAGGCGAATACCTGTCAAGAGTGTAAGATTGATTTTCCGGGAAAATATTTACCAAAATTGCAAGATCAAAGGATGTATCGTTTTGTGCGGTACATCCTTTTTTGGTGCTGTCAGATAAAAATGAGGGTAAAACTGTAAGAAAATCACCCGCTGTATTTTGTGGAACATTCCAGATTGTTTTTTCTTATATGCTCGTCTATAATCAAGGTCACATAATATTGTTCATAAAGTTTTATCTTATTCAGAAGGTACGGTTCGTACCGGTTTTCTCATTTAATTTACGATGGACCGCGTTGAGAAAGGAGAAACATGGACTACAAAGAGTTTGCACACGCGGTAGAGAAGCAGATGAATCAGAGAATGACGGGAGGTGTTAAGGCCGGTCTGCATACGGCGGTAAAAAATAACGGCAAAGAACGTACAGGGGTACTCATTGAGACGCCCGGAGTTAATATTTCTCCCACGATCTATCTGGAGGAATACTATGAGAGCTATCTTGAAGGGCGACCGCTGGGATATATTGTGGGAGAACTTATAGAGTTCTACGAGAACATCAAAAAAGAAGAATCGTGGGACTGCGACCGGATTCTGACCTATGACGGGGTGAAGGACAGGATTGTCTTTAAGCTGATCAATACAGCGAAGAACAGAAAGTTTTTGTCTACAGTCCCTCACAGGATGTTTCTTGATCTGTCGATCGTATTTTATGTCCTTTTTGAAGCCACAGGGGAAAGCACGGCGGTCATGGCTGTATCCAACAACCATGCGAGGCAGTGGAACGTGGGGACGGAGACCCTCTGGCAGGACGCCATAAAAAATGCGAGAAAGCTGCTTCCCGCGGAGATGATGACCATGGATTATGCTTTGAAAGAGATGCTCGGAAAGGGCTGCGGACAAATGCCGGAAACAGAAAATCTTCTTTCAGGAGCTGGAAAGGAAAGAGATGGAATGTATGTATTGTCCAATAGTCTGAGAAATTACGGGGCGGCCTGTATTGCTTACCCGCATATCATGGAAGACGTCGGGGAGATCCTTCAGGGAGATTACTATATTCTGCCGAGCAGTATCCACGAGGTTGTGATCGTTCCATATACCCGGGAGATCAGCAGAAAAGAAATGGATGACATGGTAAAGGATATCAATGAGACGCAGGTGGCGGAAGAAGAGGTACTGAGCAATCATGTGTATCTATATGAGAGAAGCACCGGACGATTCCTTGGCAGAAATGTAAAGCAGGCGGGAGGGGATATCGGATGAAGTATATGAAAGAATGGAGAGCTTTTCTTCTTCCCATCGCGATCACGATCATATGGGTGTCCGCTTTTTTACATATCCGGCCTGCTTTCGCCCAGAACGGGCAAAGTGTGGAGCTGATAGTCGGAAGAGAGATCTATTACGGAACATACAGCACCAATTATTTTACTGCGGACGGCAGGACAGCATACTGTCTGGAACCTCTTGAGGACACGCCGGGGTCCGGGAGCTATGCCTCTCAGCCGCTTGAGAGCGGGATCGTGCGAAAGGGGCTCTACTATATGTACGGAGGACCGGGGTATGATGTGTTCCGTGAAAAGTTTGGCTCTCTGGGGAAAAGCGCGGAGGACAGTGATGAAGAATATTGTATGAGTCATTGTATCCTTTCTTATCTGTATTCGGGAAACGAAAATGCATTTACAGGATTGGACAGCCAAGTGACAGAGTTACTGAAACAGAAGATAGAGATGCTTAAGACGCTGCCTGATCCGCCCCGGTCCTTTTCCGCCGTTCTGTTCAATGTAGACGGGAGTGGTCAGACGATGGGCGGTGTGGGAAAGGACAAGACTGGCGGCATTGAGATCCGTAAAACGTCTGATCAACCGGATTGGACAGAGAATAATCCCTGCTATTCTCTGGGAGGAGCGGTATTCGGGATCTACGCACAGGGCGGAGGAGAGCTGTTGTGGACGGTCACAACGGATACAGGAGGATACGGAAAATTGGAAAACATTCCCATTGGAAGTTATGAGGTCGCGGAAATGGAAAGCCCACAGGGATTTGCGATATCAGAGAAACGTCAGAAGATCACAGTGGAGGAAAACACAGTCTTTCAATACAAGTGCGTGAACAGGGCTCAGTATCATTCTCCTCAGCTTGTCATAAAAAAGGCGGATGCCGAGACAGGGGAAAGTAAGCCGCAGGGAACGGCAACACTGGCCGGAGCGGAATTTGAAGTGAGATATTATGCGGGATATCACGACAAAGATCCGGCATCAGAGGGCGCGGCAGCGTTACGCACATGGGTGCTCAGGACGGATGAGGCGGGAGAGATCCGGCTCTCAGATGAATACAAGGTGAGCGGCGACGAGTTTTATACGAACAGCGCGGGGCAAACGGTATTTCCGTTGGGGACTGTCACGATCAGAGAGACGAAACCCCCGGAGGGATATCTGGCAGATGAAACAGTATTCATAGAGAAGATCACCTCAGAAGGGGGTGGCGAGACGGATACAGCGTGGCATGCGACACAGGTTCCCGAGAGGATCGTAAGAGGCGGCCTCCGGCTTGTAAAATTCCGGGAATCTGACGATGTGAATGAAGAACAGAAGATATCTCTGGCAGGGATCTGCTTTACTCTTACTTCCAGGACTACAGGGGAGACAATAGAGATTATCACCGACGAGAATGGGTACGCAGCCACTCCCGTGGATGGAGAAGGCAGAGGAAGTCTTGTATATGATACTTACGTGGTCAGTGAGAAGAATACTCCCGCCGGACTAAAGAGGGTAGAGGACTTTGAGATCACGATATCGGAAGAAGGGCGGACACTGTATTATATCCTTGAGAATAAGAAGATATTTTCTCCGGTCAGACTGGTAAAGAAAGATGCGGACACCGGTGAGACTATCCCCATAGCCGGGGCAGAGTTCCGGCTCCTTGATCATGAGAAACAGCCAGTCACGATGACCACGTACTATCCTCAGCAAATAATACACGATACATTTCAGACAGATGAGAGCGGCAGTTTTACCTTGCCGGATAAACTAAGCGCAGGCAAATACTATTTTCAGGAAGTACATGCGCCTCATGGGTATGTGCAGAATGAAAGTCTGCTCGAATTTGAAATAACGAAGGCGCATGACTGGACAGAGCCTTTTGCAGTAGAATTTAAAGACACTCCCGCTATGGGGCGGATCAACATTATAAAGACAGACGGGGAGACAAAAAAGCCGTTGGCCGGCGTCCGTTTCGAGATATGCGCTAAAGAGGATATCCTGACGCCACAGGGGAATGTGCGCACAGAGGCAGGAACCATCGTGGCAGAGCTGGTGACAGATGAAGAAGGAAAAGCCCGCACGGATAAACTGCATCTGGGAAAATATGAAGTCAGAGAAGCAGATCAGGCGGATGGCTATGCGCTTGATGAAAAAGTTTATGAGATAGAGTTGAAATATAAGGATCAAAATACAGAGATTGTGACAGAGAAGATCGAATGGGAAAACCAGCCGACCACGCTCATCATCACTAAGAAAGACCATGAGACAGGAGAGAAAATAGAAGGAGTCCGGTTTGCCGTATCAGAAAAGACCACAGAAGGTAAGGAAAGCGCCGGGACGGAAGCAGACAGTGTGGAAGAAGGAAAAGAATCACAGGCCGACATGAAGGAGCATGTGACGGACGAGAACGGTCAGATCATCATCAAATATATCCGTCCGGGCAATTATTTCATCCGGGAGACAGAGAGTGCGGCGGGATACCGAAGGAATGATAATATAGTTGAATTTACAGTAGATGACAATGGAAAAATAAACGGAGAGGCATGTATGGAATTTACGATAGAAAATGACAGGACAAAGATCAAGGATACAACTGCTGTCTGGAAAGAGACAGGAACAAAAGAAATTTACGCAGGAGAAGGAAATACGATCACAGATACAGTTGTTATGGAAAATCTGGAGGAAGGAAAAGAGTATACCCTGCGGGGGATACTTGCAGATGCAGACACTGGAGAGACGCTGACCGCAGAAGGAGAAACATTTGCAGCGGAAAAGAAATGGACAGCGGATAATACCTCGGCGAGCATAGAGATGGAATTTGATATAGAGCCCGCTCTCTTTTCGGGGAAGAAGATCGTTGTTCTTGAATATCTTTATGAGGGGGATGTCCTGATTACATCTCATGAAGACATGGAAGATGAAGGACAGACGGTATCCGTCTTAAAAAGACCTCAAGTATCAGTTGCTACAGGAGATGCGCTGGGGACCGGCGCCGTAACCGCTGCGGCATTTGCGGCCCTGATCGTTTCAGCGGCGTGTGCCGCAGCAGGGTACAGGAGGCTGCGAAGAAGAAAGACACATTGCTGAGACAAACCACAGAGAGGATGGAAAAGTACTTTACTTTTGCCTCGTTCTGTGCTAGGATAATTAAGGCTGTTCAAGGAAACAATAAGTTTTCCTTGAACGCAGCCGGAATGCGTCTGTAGCTCAGTGGATAGAGCAATGCCCTCCGGAGGCATGTGCGACGGTTCGACTCCGTTCAGACGCTTCGAACCATTCCCCAAGAGGTATCGTAAACACGGTGTTTCTGGGGATTTTTTTTGCCATGATTCGAGAAACGGGGCACAAAAGGGGCAAATTATAATAGTTTTATATCTTTAAGTTTATCGTTTTCTTTTTCTTTCAATTTCTCTGTGACATGCAAATATATTTCTCGTGTTACTCGGCTGTCTGCGTGTCCGAGCCGTCGTGATATTGTATCAATATCAATTCCTTGTTCCATCAGCAGACTAGCATGTGTATGCCTCAGTGTATGCGGAGTAATACGGCGCCCAATGATCCGTTCGGAGTTCTCTCGGAGATATTTTGCATAGCAATCAAATTCTATTCGTTCTCTCTTTGATCCCGGGAAAAACGCTACGGTCATTTGCAGGACGATACTATCAGATAGTCTTTCGGCTTTCAGTCGTCGGCAGAGCTGATATAACTGCTCCTGCATGTATACATCACGTGTAGATGTAGATGTTTTTGTCGATGTCACGATATCATGAGCCGAATCATAAGTTTTGGATACATGGATTATACGTGATTTTCAGAGTGTAGATCATGTTCAGGAAGAGATTCCATTCCGGTAACCGGTAACCGCGGTAACCGGGTAACCGTCCAAATCCTATATAGAAATAAATAAAATTTTTAAATTTAAGAAAATGTGTTTATAAAAAATATTTTTCTCGCGCGTGAAAACCAATGGTTACCTGGTTACCTTGGTTACCTAGCATGAGAAAACATTGATTTATTCAGTAAATACAAGGATTTTGCAAGTAACCGAAATGCAATATAAAAATGTGATTATGGTTACTTAAGGTTACTGATAGGAGGAAAAATATGCATGAAAAGATAGCAGACATCCAGAATTCATTTTGGGCAGCATACAAGGACTTTATAAGAACCAAGGATATGCGACAGTACAACATGGATCTGGATAAGATTATGGATCGGTATAGGCATGACAAACCGATGCACGATTTTTGCATATCGCTCAAATTTGCCTGGGCGCCGATCATGAACGAACTAAAGAGGTGGGCGACATGAAAAAAAGAGGACAGGTATATCAAGCTGGGATCAACTTTCCTTGGATCAGACACGCCATTTACAGATTACCTCGGTGATTATAAACCGGAGGATACGGGGCAGAGTGGAATGGTTAAAAATTTTAACAATTTTGAGCGTAGGCACTACGACATGGACAAACTGGAAATACAGTTAATGGAGGGACAGATTGATGAGCAAATTTAAAGTGGGTGATCTAGTAAAAGGATTACCGGAGTCAAATGGACTGTACGACATTACAAACGATAACATGACGAAAGCGGTTGTCAAGAGTGTTGACGGAGAAATGATTGTAGTAAAAGTGCTTGAACACAAATTCGGATACAGTGGAAAGCATTTGGTTAACGAGAAATACTTCGAGAAAATCGGGCATCTTGAGCCATTCGACAGAGAAAAATTTCTTGAATTGCTGAAAGAGAGCAAAGCGAAAGCGACAGAGTACCTGAGAGGTTCCGACCTGAGTGATGCCGACCTGAGTGATGCCGACCTGAGAGGTGCCGACCTGAGAGGTGCCGACCTGAGTGATGCCGACCTGAGTGATGCCGACCTGAGCTATGCCAACCTGAGAGGTGCCGACCTGAGCGGATCACAGGGTTTGCTCGATGCAATTAACTTCATGGAGGCTCACTTTGAGCGTACAGATGAGGGATACATAGTATACAAGTCGTTCGGAGAAAATTACACCGCACCAGAGACATGGAAAATCAAACCTGGATCAATCATTGAGGAAACCGTGAATTGCGACAGGACAACAGAATGTGGATGCGGAATCAATGTCGCGCCGCTTGAATGGGTAAGACGAGAAGGATGTAATCAGCCGTATAAACTCCTGATCCGGTGGGAATGGCTGCTGGGTGTGCTCGTACCGTACAATACGGACGGAAAGATCAGATGCAGTAAGGCTCAGATTCTGGAGGCGGTAGAGTAATGGCACAGGATATGAAATACAGCAGTTCCGGCAGGATGAAAATTTCTGTCGGATACAAGCCGGGGAAAGGAGAAGAGTAATGACGATACCTAAAGAAGTCAGAGAAAAAATTGAGCAGAAATTAAAGCTCGATGAAGAGATAAAAGATTGGATGAATGAAAATTTGGATATAGAGTATTGTGTCTATAACACAATGAAAATACAGGATAATCCGTCAGGCGAAGAACAATTAGACGGAGAGTGGTGCGACCAGACAACCGGATATTTGGGGGATGATTTTTACGGACATTATTACTGGCCGATGGATAATGGAAAGTATCTGTGTATGTATTTTGAGTGTTGAAAGGAGAAAAATGCGAAAAAGAAACATGAACCCCGCCCTTGCCAGAATGACAAGGGTTGTGGAGCAAAACAAGCTGACAGCAGCAACAGGACAAGTGAACATGATAATCTCTCTCATGATCCTGAACGATAAGTTCGATTTTACGCCTGAACAGTTAGATAAGTTCCTAGCGGAATATCAAAATCAGCTTGACGCTTATAACAGTGGATATGTAGAAAGCGTGAAGGATTTTACAACTGTTCTGAAAGAAGAATGTGGGATTGAGTTGAAATAGCAGGATATAAAAGTTGTGATTTGCACCTTGACAATTGAATATTGATGGTTGGGATGGTATAATTTTCATAGCAATACATAAACAGAAAGGAGTATACCTTATGCCATATGATTGTACGAAACCTTTAGGGGATGATTTGGGACCCTATATGGGCGCGGATTTAAAAAAGATATGTGACGAACTTTCGCTTCATGGGATTGTGTATGAGAGCCAATTTAAAAAATTGTCATCAATGGTGTGCAAACATAATGCGAATGAATTAGTAAAATTATTTTCAAAGAAAACAAGGCGCTGTATTTGGTATACATATGACAACTTTTCATGTAATTTTGTGTTTTATGATATGGATAAATACTCTCAAGAGGAGGCCATTAGACTATCTAAAGATTATCAAGAAAAATACGAATGATATGAATGAGTGTTTAATCGTTAGAACTACCAACCATCAATATTCGGTGGTTGGTTTTTTATTGCCCAAAAACAGAACAAACGAAAGGAGACACAATGAGAATACTTAAATTTTATGGATGCAGCGATGATACATTTGGAGAATATGGAGAGACGGGACAGGATGTGGATAACTGTGGAAGCCTGGATCCGGTTCAATGCGTTGTGGACTGCGGAGAGCAGGGCCGGCTAATGGTGATCGGACAGTATTCCGAAGCGTCACTGAATAATGGCTGCTGGATGGTCGGTGTAAGCAAAGTGGAAGAGTATGACGATTTCCCTGATTGGAAGATTAGGACGGGATATTGTGCAGAAGCTGAGTATTCATCTGAGCTTGTTATCGAGATTCCGGACGGAGCTTTTGAGCTCGAGTGGCATAGGAACGGAGTAAGAGTAGAGGCGTGAAAGGAGAGCGGAGATGGATACAGAAACAATGATCAGAAATCTGGAAAAAGTTGAAGAAGATCACAGGAGCGACAAAGTATTTACTGGACAGCTCAATATAGCGGATATGGCACGAGATGTCAGAAAGCGGTTGAAAAAGCTGAAACCCTACGAGGACACCGGCCTCACGCCGCAGGAGATCATGGAGCTGAAGGAGCGGGATGAGGCAAAATCACCGGACTATGAGGGTGACGGATATGATAACGATGGAAACATGATATACGATATATGGATTTGCCCGAATTGCGGAGAGAAGTATGAGGTAGATTGTGATGACTATGATTTCTGCCCGAAGTGCGGACAGCGGCTGAATCAGGAGGACTGACATGCAGGAATTAGATAAGAAAATTCTTGACCCATGCTGTGGAAGTAAAATGTTTTGGTTTGACAAAAATAATCCACACGTAGAATTTTGCGATATACGAAAAATGGAAAGGACAGAGTATTATCCGGGAAGATACATAGAAATCAATCCAGATACGATTTGTAATTTTACAGATTTGCCATTTGAGGACAACAGCTTTTATCTGGTAGTCTTTGACCCTCCGCATTTGCAGTGGGCGGGAGATAAATCTATTATGGCGCTGAAATATGGGAAATTGACCGGAGACTGGAAGCAAATGTTATCAACTGGATTTAATGAATGCATGAGAGTCCTAAAGCCAAATGGAGTATTGATATTTAAGTGGAGTGAAATACAATTTCCTTTAAGCGACATTTTGCCGTTATTCAGCCAGAATCCACTATTTGGAAATAAATGCAGAAAACGGGGAAATAAGACGCATTGGCTGTGTTTTATGAAGGGAGTAGAGTAATGCAGGAATTAGAGAAGATTCCGGAAGAGATAAATAAGCAAAAGAGTGAATGCCTAAGCGGTGAATACGAGCCAGCCTACGAGGCAGGGGCTTTGGATATGGCGAATGTCATAAAAGATATCATCCGAA
>ERZ1643249.2205-NODE-2205-length-18498-cov-5.233964_pt1 | contig 18498 bp, 11 predicted proteins | sample MGYA00579263_ERZ1643249 | MGnify/ENA primary metagenome ERZ1643249 (study PRJEB29033, sample SAMEA4952264) | chicken gut metagenome | biome: Broiler Chicken; feature: Gastrointestinal Tract; material: Caecum | place: Ireland | collected 2018 | study: Broiler... | reverse complement strand
CTCATAGTTTTCGATCGTCCCGCCGTTGGCGTTGAAATACAGCGTATGGCGGTTGACTTCGTAGATCGCCTCGAGCGCAAAATCTCCGACGGTGTTCGGATAGATCTGCGAAAGCGCGGTGCCGCTTGTAAAATAGGCTTCATAGAGAGAATTGTTCACCGCATCCGCCGAATCGTACGAGCGGATCTTCCAGCCCTTGAAGGTGTAGCCCGTTTTTGCGGGGCCTGCCGCAAGGTCACGGCTCTGTTCGATCGTATATGTATCCGAAAAATCGAGTATTTGCTCGCCGTCATAATAGCTGACGGTGTATTCCGTCGCCTTCCAGACCGCGCGAAGGCTCAGCCCCGAGGACGGGAGCGCACTGAGCGAGAGAGTGCAAACGGGCGCATCCTCCGACGCGCCGAACAGATAGAGCTGCTCGCCCGCGACGTAGAAGGACTCGACGGTGTGCTCTTCGCCCGAAGCGCTGTCGTAATAGACCCAGTGATCGAGCGTATAGCCGCGGCGGGAAAGATCGGTCGGGAAATACTGCCGCGTCGTCGTCTCGCTGCTGAACGAGGAGACGTAATCCCCGCCGATGCTGCCGCCGACGCTGCTGACGTTGTCATAGATGATGTTGTAGGTGATGACCTGCCACTTCGCATAGACGGTGACGTTGGAACCGGGAACGCTGTCAAAGCTGAAAGGCTTTGTAAAGGTGGGATCCGCATACCACCCGTCGAAGGTATAGCCGACGCGCGCGGGATCTTCCGGCTGTTCGAGCCTGTCGTTGAACGCGACGGAATAGGACCAGCGATCGCCGCTGCTCGTATAGCGCTTGCCGCCCGCTTCGAAGTAGGAGCCGTTGTCATCCGTTCCGACAAAGTTAAAGGTGCCGCCGCCGAGCACAAAGGAGACCTTGAATGTGACGGTAGGCCGGACGGGCGTATCTACCCCTTCCTCGTTCTTATAGGTGATCTCCGCGCTCGCCTTGCTGATGTCCGAAACGGACGTTCCGCCGACCTTCTCCGCATTTTCCGCAAACACGACGAGCTGCGGATAATGATAGAAGCCTTCGCCTTCGTAGTATTTATACGCCCAGCCCGTGGTCTGGAAGTTGGCGCTGAAACCGCCCGGACGGGTGTTCTCGGAGGGAACGCTCATCTGGTTGCTGGTGAGCCCGAGCGCGGAGGAATAGTTGGTCTCCGTGCCGAGCTGCGCGTTGTAATAGGTGTCCCCCACCGCCTGCACGGTGTTGTCGGTATAGCCCGTGTAGGTGCTGTCCGTATTGTAATAGACGGTGCTGTTGATCGTAGCGACGACGCCGCGGCCGACGATCGCACCGAGGTAGGCGACGGCGTTGTTGTAGCCGCCCGCCACGCGGGAGGCGGACGCCGTGTCGTAATGGGTGCCCGTCGCGGTGACGTTGCCGCCGTTGAAGGCATAATCGATGGTGGAATGCGCGAGATAGCCGGCAATGCCGCCGACGCTCGACCACGCACTCACGCTGCCCGTGTTGTAGACGTAGCTGATGGACTTGCTCCCGCCCGCGCCCGACGTGAGGTCGTAAGAGGTAAAGCCGACGATGCCGCCGACGCCGCGCGCGCCGAGATAATTTCCGCTGTCGTCGCTCCCGACTGCGGGTGCTTCGGCCTTTGTGACACTGCCGCCGTCCACCTTCCCCACAAACGTGCCCGTGACCGAGCCGCTGTTGAAGGAATAATTCACATAGCCCGCGCCGACGATCCTGCCGACGACGCCGCCCGTGTATGCCGTAATGAACGGAACGGTGTATTCTTTATATGTGACGGAGGCGTACAAGCCCGCGGTCGCGGTGATCGTGCCCGTGTTAAAGGACTGCGTGATGAAGGCGCCGTCCACCGTCGTGTCGATGAGCGAACGCAGAGCGCCGACCACGCCGCCGACGACATAGCGCGCGGTGACTGCGCCCGTGTTGTAGCCGCCCGTCAGGCGAAGGGTGACGCCCGAACCGACCACGCCGCCGTAGCGGATGCCGACCGCGTCGGAGACGGTGCCCAGCTCGTTCCATTCGTCCTCGATGTCCACCTCGTCTGTCTTGTCGTTGGTGACGGGGACGTAGCTGACACTGCCCGTGTTGACGACGTCGGAGACGGAAGAGGCGGTATAGTCGGAGGATTCCTCGAAGAAGGTGCCGATGATGCCGCCGACGTCATGCCCGCCCGAGGAGACGTCCGCCGCATTGGTGATGCCCGAGATCGTGCCGCCGTAGGCATAGCCGATCAGGCCGCCCACATGCGCGTAGCCGACCACGCTTCCCGTAAGGGTCAGATCTCTGATGACGGCGTGATCGGTGTAGCCGAACAGGCCGACGCCGACGAGGGCGTCGCCCGCGCTGTCGCCCGATTCGATCGTGCGGGAGATCGCAAGACCGATGCTGTAATCGTTGCCGTTGAAGGTGCCCTTGAACGGCGTGCCCGCGACCTGTCCCGAAGGGATATCCGCGTAGACCGTGGAGGCGAGCTCCGCTTCCTGGTTGAGATGCGCCGCAAGTTCCCCTTCCGCAGAGACCCTGCCGATGACGCCGCCGAAAGAGTCGATATGCCCCGCAAGGCTGAACGTGTAGCCTTCGTAGCTCTCCGCCGTATAGGAGAGCGCGCCGTCTTCGTCGAGCTCGTTATAAACGTGCCCGTTATAATAAGGATAGCCGCCCGAAGCCCCGCCCGCCGGGTCGCCGTTGACCGTCGCCTCGAGCATTGCAAGATCGGCCGCATCTTCGATGACAAAGGGAGCTTGCGCGGTGCCTGCGCCCGAGCCTTCGCCGAAAATGCTCTGCCACTGCGCGCGGAGGGTGATCGGATACACGGCGCCCGTCACCTTTCCGTCGGTGAGCGTGTAGTCGTACGATACCCCTTTCGCAAGCTCGAGGAGCACCTCGTCGGTGATTTTCGCATTGTCGCCGTAGACGACGCTGTCGTTGTCCGACGTCTTCCAGCCCGTGAATACCCAGCCGACCGCGACAAAGTTGTTGGCGTTCAGCTGCTTTGCGGTATCCCCTGCGGTCGTTTCCTCGCCGGAATACACGATCGTCTGCGGACGGACTTTGCCCTTGACCGTGTCCGCATTGGCGCCCTCGATGGAGTTGTAGTTGGAGTCGAAGGAGATCTCGTAGGTGTTCGCAACCCAAACGGAGCGCACGGGGATCTCTGCCGAAGAGTCCTGATAGGCGAGCGTGCCGTTGTAGGCGATGTCCTGCGCGGCGCTCCCCACCTGCCAGCGGATGAGCGTGTAGCCCGTCATCGAGACGTAGCCCGAAAGGCTCATCGAAGAGAGATCGAAGGAAGAGCCGGAATCCATCTCCACGACGACGGCGTTCTGACGCGTCTTGATCTTGGACTCAAAGGTGCTGTTGCCGTACTCTGTCAGCGAGTTGAGAATTTTCTGCACGCCGTTGAAGGAGATGCCGTTTGTGAAGACGTCCTCCTTTTCAAAACCGCTCTGATAATTGAAATAGAATACGTAGGTGACGGATTTTCCGACGACGAGCGCGTTCGCCTCGACGGAATTGGTGTCGCGCACGACGAGGCGGTAGTCCTCGTCCATGTTGTACACCTCGAACACGTTCAAAAGATTGGAAGCCGCGCCGCTGTTCCCGTTTATGTAGTCCTTGGAGACGTTGACGACGACCGTCGCCGCGTTCCACATCGCGGGGAAGGTGACGCCGATCTTTCCGCCGTCATTTGTAAAGCCGCTGTTGACGTTGACGACGCCCGCGGTATAGATTTTGTCCGAAAGCGCAAGCGTGCCGTTGAGGTTGAGAATACTGGTCTCGCCGGTCTGATAGACGCCGTACGAAAGTCCGCTCGTGTCCTTGTTGCCCTCGATGGTGCCGCCGTTGAGGTTGACGGTGCCGCCCGAGTTGTAGATCGCGCCGCCCGCGCCCGTCGTGCCGCGGATGGTGCCGCCTTCGATGGTCACCGTGCCGCCCGAGTTGTAGATCGCGCCGCCTGCGTCGTTGGACTTGTTGTTGGAGAGGGTGACGTCGCTCTTCTGAACATACGTACCGCCGCTTCGCACGCTGATGAGCGAGATGCCGAGCGAGGAAGAGCTGTTGCCGTCGACGGTGAGCGTCCCGCTCCCCGAGCCGCCGAGGGTGAGCGTCGCGCCGTTTTCGACGAGGAAGAGCGCGGGGTTGTTCACCGAGCCGTAGCTGAAGCCCGAAGCGACGCCGAGCGTATAATCTCCGTCGGCGAGGATGGTCAGATCCTTGTTGATGGTGACGGGCTCGGTGAGGGTCGCCGTCTTTAAGATTCGGATGGTGTCCTCGCTTGACGCCGCCGCCACCGCCGCCGCAAGCGTGGTGTATTTTGTACCGCCATTCACCTGTGCGACGGCATTGTCGTCAGCGCTGTTTGAGATCCGCAGCGCCGACGTGGCATCGACAAAGGAATAACTCGTGCTGTCGAGCAGGAATTTGTCGCGGTCGACCGAAACGCCGCTTGCATAGCTGACGATATCTTTCCTCGACCAGGAGCTCTCGCTCTCGATGCGCACGAGCGCCGCAAGGCGGTCGCCCTTCAGCTCGCCCGTGACCTGGATGGGTGCGGTGCTGCCCTCATTTACGCCGCCGCTTCCGAAGGAGAAGGACACGTTGTTGGAGCTGTCGATGGAAGCCGCGCCGCTCATGCGGAGGATGCCGCCGTTTAGATTGATATAGCCTTCGCTCTCACAGTAGACGTAGACGCCGTCGCCGTTTTCATGTTTTACGGTCGAGAAAGTCGAGTCGGAATAGGCGGTGTTGCCCGTGATGGTGCCGCCTGACATTTTAAGATAGGACGCATTGTTTCCTGTCTTTGTGTAGATCGCCATGCCGCCGCCATACACCGCGCGGTTGCCGGAAACCTCGCCGCCCGTGATGGTCGCGCTCGAATGATATTTGTAGTTATCTCCGCTCGAAAGATTTGCACCAACGCAGACGCCGCCGCCGTAGCCGCCGACTCCTGTGTTCGTGTTATGAAAAGCAGTGTTTCCCGATAGCGTGCCGCCGTTCATCGTGAACGAACTGGGACTCCCTTCACTGCCAGAAGTCATGCCGACCGCACCGCCGAACGCCGCATAGTTGCCCCGCATTTCGCCGCCATCCATCGTAAACGAAGACTGCCAGAGCAATACGCCGCCGCCGAAGCCGCCCGTCCAGTTGCAGGAGATACTGCCGCCGTACATGGTGACGTTTGCACCTTCTCGCGCGATGACGCCGCCGCCGTCTGCGCCGGCGTCGCTCCCTCCCTGCGCGCCGCAGTTGTAGGAGATCTCCCCGCCGTAAATAATCACACCGCCGCCGTTCACGGCGATCCCCGCGCCGTCCGCAGATTCATCACCATAATTCGCGAGCGCATTCCGCGTGATCTTTCCGCCATAGATCGTACAGGTAGAACCTTCATTCAGAAATACGCCGCCGCCCGTTCCGTTATTCGTCGATTTTGTGACGGCGTTATAGGCGATCTTGCCTCCGTAGAGATTGAGCGCGCCGTCTGTCACCTTGACGCCGCCGCCGGACGTTTCTCCCTTCTGCACTTCGCTGCGGACGATCTCTGCGCCGCCGTAAAGATCGAGCGTGCCGTTCGACGAAACGCTGACAAGCGCAGAAGAACGAGATTGACCGTTGTTTTTATATTCCGTGCGTGCATCTGCAGACTCTCCCACAAGAAAATAAAGGCTGTGAAAATCAGGCTCCCACCATTCTCCGGGAATTGAGTGCTTTCCCTCCGTCCACTCAGCGCCGCCGTCCAGCGTGAGGACGTTCGCGCCCTGTGTAAACACAGCACCGCTTCCGGTCTTCCCGCCGCCGAGAGATGCCGTGCCGCTGACGGAAAAATAACCTGACGAAGGTTTCAGCGTCGTGCGGCCGAAAGAGAGCAAAGTCTTTCCGCCCAGAGAAGTCGCAAATCCTGAAGTCAGCTCACGCGAAAAGTCCCCGTCGTAAAAGACGGTCACACTACTGCTGCTCGTAGATGTGGAAAAAGCCGCGGGAACGGCCGTGCCCGTCACCGAATCGGGAAGAGTTGCGCCGCTCTCGTAGATGACGCTGCCGCCGTTTTCAAACGCATCCGCAGCGATCGAGAGCCCGAGCCCGAGAGGATCGCCGTTCGCCTTGAGCAGGAGCGCGCCGCCGTCGTTGTTGGAGTACACGTTTGAATTTGCCGTATAAGTTGTGGGTGCCTCGATGACGATCGAGGCACCGCTCTCGGCGGTGAGAGAACCGCCGAGAGCGGCGTCGTTGTTGAACGAACCCGAGACGATGAGCCCGCGGCTCTGTATGTCGGCGTGGCTGTCTTCTTCGTTGGAGACGGTGAACGCGCCGCGGTTGCGGGCGATGCCGCCGAGCTCCATCGTGCCGTTGACGGTGACGGCGGCGTTGAACTCGACGTCGACGTCAAAGACGACTTCCGCCTCCGCCTCGACGATGAGCGGGACATCGAAGATGATGCGCGAATAGGTCGCGTTCCCCTCCAGCTCTTTTTTCGCGGAGGGCGCAACGGCGCTGAACACGATGCGCGTGCCCGAAGGAACGGTGACAGACGCGATGTCCGAGCTTCCGATCGTGATCACCTTCCCGTTGTCCGCGGCAGAATCCGCGCCTTCGGTGCCGATGACGATGCGCGTCGTGGTCAGATAGTCCGCAGGTGCCGCCCCGATCGCGGAGACGAGTTCCGCGCCCGAAGAGACCGCGCCCGCGCGTTCGCCGACAAAGAGCGTAAAGCCGAACATCGTCATGCTCAGAACGAACGCGACGAGAAGAGCCGTCAATATTTTGATCTTATTTTTGATCGCATTCCTCATATTTTTTTCCTTTCCGTTGATGTTTTGAACCAGAAAACCGTGTCTGAATATACTCCGAAAAGAGCCCTGTGCGCACCGCAGAGATCTGCGATGCGCCCTAATGTGATCATTATTCCGTTTTTTGAGCGTCCGCCTGCGTCGCCGCCGCCTCTTCCAGCACGGGCGGTTCTTCGCGGAGCAGGATCGGCCTGCCGCCCGCGAGCAGGATCATCTTGACCGCGCTCATGTTGTAACCGTTCGCAACGACGGTGAGACTGCGCTCGAGCGTGTTCTTTCCGATGACCTTGAAGCCCTGTGCGTCTTCGTCGACCAGCTTTTTGCGCCTGAGCGCGTTCAAATCGACGCGCGTGCCGTCCGCAAAGTACTCGGAGAGCGTGCCGATGTTGACGATCTGTATCTTCGCACCCTGCGGGAGCGGCGCGATCTTTTTGATCTCGGTCATGCGCTGCGCGTCCTCGTCGGAGAGGACGGAGACGTCCTGCACGTTGATGCGCTCGACGATCAGTTCGCTCAGTCCCGCCTTGGTCATCGCACTGCCGCCGCGGGCAAGGACATACGTCTCGTAATCGGCGGGCTTGTATTTTGCGCGCGGCTCAAGCTGTTTGGCCTTGACGACATCCTCGGCAAGGCGCATCAGATATTTCTTGCCGCGCTCACTGCGCACCGTGAGAAGGAAGGGCGTCGGCTCCGCCCACTTCTGCGTGGCGATCTTCTGATGATAGACTTTGTAGTCATACGCCTGCGGATCGAGCGCGAAGAATACTTTGAGCGTGTTGCCGCTCATCACCGCGCGGACGAGATCTTCTTTTTTTGCGCGGAAGAGCGCTTCCCTGCGCGTGTAGCGCAGGCGAACGCCCTTGTATCCGAGCAGGAATGCACAAAGCTCGCCGAACGCGCCCTTGTTGAAGTTGGAACTCGCCTTGAGCTGTTTTATAAAGCTCTTCGGCTTTGCGGGAGCGCTCTCCTCCGAAGTCGGAAGAAAGGTGATCGGCTTTCCGTCCGAACCCTCCTGCGGCGCGAGCGGGCGCATCCACTTTGCGTATACCTTGACGCTCTGCCGCGGCATGGTCGCAATGATCGCAATGCGGGTGTAGGCGGGGTCGAAATACCAGCCTCCGAAAATGTAGCCCTCGCGTTCGGGCTTTGGCATGATGACCAGCGCCCCGCGCCGCGCGCGGAACGCGGGAACCGCCTTCCCGCCGCAGGAATAATACTTGATCTTATGCACGCTCAGAAGAAGGACGAGCGCCACGACGATCGCCGCGATCACAACGGCGATGATCGCGAACCAATACGGATTTTCTACCAGATACTCCCAAACCTTTTCCATATGCTTTACCTCATTCGATCGTTTGTCTTCGAAGACAAAAAAAACGCCTTTTCAACATGTATCGAAAAGACGATATGGGGTGCCGATAACCCGGCTATGATCTGTTTTGAGGAAAAGTCGATCTTTTTCCTTTCTACTCATCAATACCCCTATCTCTTTCTTTTGTCCTGTTTGATTCTATTATAAAATATACTTTAACAACTGTCAAGATATTCTCGTTTTTTTTTGCAAAATAGAATACAAAAAATGCGTTTTTGCACATTTTGGGCTCGGTATCGGGCAAAAATTGCGCTTCCCGACGAAAAAAAGGATAAAAAAACGCCGCTTCTTTCCGATGCGGCGCAAAGATCATTTCAAAAAATTACTTTTTTTCATAGCCGAAGGGGTTGCGGCTCTGCCAGTTCCACTGGTCGCGGCACATCTCCTCGATGCCGTATTTCGCCTTCCAACCGAGGTCGCGCGCGGCCTTGTCCGAATTTGCGTAGCAGGCGGCGATGTCGCCGCTGCGGCGGGCGCAGATCTCGTAAGGAAGCTGTTTCCCGCACGCCTTTTCAAAGGCATGGATCATGTCCAGAACGCTGTAGCCTACGCCCGTGCCGAGGTTGTAGATGTGCACACCCGGCTTGCGGAGCTTTTCGATCGCCGCGACGTGCCCGACGGCGAGATCGACGACGTGGATGTAGTCGCGCACGCCCGTGCCGTCGTGCGTGGGATAATCACCGCCGAATACGTTGATCTTTTTGAGCTTGCCCGTCGCGACCTGCGCGATGTACGGCATGAGGTTGTTCGGGATGCCCTTGGGATCCTCGCCGATCTTCCCGCTCGCGTGCGCGCCGACGGGGTTGAAGTAGCGCAGGAGTATGACGTTCCAGCTGTTGTCCGACTTATAAAGATCGGTCAGGATGCCCTCGAGATAATACTTGCTGGTGCCGTAGGGGTTGGTCGTGCCGCCCGTCTTGCTCTCTTCGGTGAGCGGCAGGGATTCGGGCGTGCCGTAGACGGTCGCAGACGAGGAGAACACGATCTTTTTGACGCCGTGTGCGCGCATGGTCTCGAGAAGGACGAGGGTGCCGTAGATGTTGTTGTCGTAATACTCGAGCGGCTTGACGCAGCTCTCACCCACCGCTTTAAGTCCCGCAAAGTGGATGACCGCGTCGAATTTGTTTTCCGAAAAGATCTTGTCCATCGCCGCGCGGTCACGCACGTCGGCGTTGTAAAAGCGGAAATCTTTGCCCGTGATCTCACGGACACGGCGCATCGCCTCTTCGCACGAATTGCTCAGATTGTCGACGACCGACACGCCGTAGCCGCGGTCGAGAAGCTCGACGAGGGTGTGACTGCCGATAAAACCCGCGCCGCCAGTCAAAAGAATGTTCTCCATACTACCTCCTGAAAAATGCGCGTTCGCCGCGCTCTTCTTTTTCAATTGCACTCATTATAGCACAAGCAAAAAAAAAGCGCAACCGCTGAAAAAGAACGGGACGCGCTTTTGCATAAAATTGCATTTTTATGGTTTAAACTTAAAAAAAAGCCCTGCCGCAGGGCAGGGATCTTCTTTTGTATCAGCGCCTTTTTCCGCAGACGAAGCGCAGGATCGTGCGCACCGCACAGGGAGGCTTGACACAGACGATGATCATCTATCTCTCCTTTCGCACGAGAAATGAAAAGAGCGCGCCCTCGTCGCAGACGACGTGCGCATCGTCGCCGACGATCACGTTGCTGATGCCGCGGCAGCTGCCCGCGAGGAGCGTCAGGTCGGTGAGCGGGTATTTGAGCCCTTCACTCTCCATGATATGCGCGACGTCGCCGACGGGTGCAAGCGAGAGCGTTCTGCCCGACATGTTGTGCCAACGAAGCGTCCCGCTCCCGCACGAGATCTCCGTGCAGCGCGTATACAGCACCGCGTGCGCGCCGTGAAGGTGCGCCGCGTACAACAGTTGAAGATTGCCGAAAAAGTGATCTTCCCTGCCCCCGCCGCCGCCGTAGATCGCGATCTCATCGACGCCGCGTTCGAGCAGGATGCCCAGCGCGATCTCGCCGTCCGTGTAGTTCTTTTCGCTCGGATAGACGAGCGCGTCGGCGGGAACGTAGCCGAGGGAATCGAAATCGCCCGCCTTGACGTCGATGCGGATCTTCCCCTGCGCCCAGCCGAGCGCGCCGTCACAGCAGACGACGAGCGCGTCCGAATCCTCTATTTTTCCCTCGTACGGCTCGCCGTTGAGGAGAATGACGCCCTTCATTCCCGCTTCTCCCGAAGAAGGCGGATAGTGCGCGCCATGTCGGGCGAACGGAACACCGTATTGCCCGCGACGAGCACGTTGACGCCCGCGCTCTTGACCGAGGCGACGTTTTCCTCCGTGATGCCGCCGTCCATCTCGATGTCGCGGCAAAGCCCGTTCCGCGCGAGGAAGTTCGCCGCCGCCTCCGCCTTGGCGAGGGTGTGCGGGATGAGTTTCTGTCCGCCGCGGCCGGGATACACGCTCATGATGAGGAGCATGTCGCACAGCTCCAGACAGCCGAACACGCTCTCCACGGGCGTGTCGGGACTGACCGAAAGCCCCGCGCGGATGCCGAACGAGCGGATAAAATGCAGCACCTCGGGCAGGTTTTCGCCGCATGCCTCCGCGTGGACGGTGAGGATGTCCGCGCCCGCGTTGACGAAATCGCTGATCTTGTTCTGCGGATTGACGACCATCAGGTGCACGTCGAGCGGCAGGTCGGTGTGCTTGCGCACCGCCTCGACCATGTGCGAGCCGAAGGTGATGCGCGGCACAAAGGTGCCGTCCATCACGTCGCAGTGAATGAGATCGGCGCCGCACGCCGTGAGTTTTTCCACCGCCGTACCCATCGCCGCAAAGTCCGCGGAGAGGATGGAAGGAGCGATACGGATGTTGTCCATTGTCTTTTCCTCCGTGTTGATCTGTGTCTGCGCCCGCACCGCGGACGCGGTTTATTCTTCTTTATTCTTCTTTGAGATAGCTCGCGCGCAGCTGTCCGCACGCGCCGCCGACGTCTGCGCCGATGGTGCGGCGGAGCGTCGCCGAAAGCCCGCCCTTTTCCAGCATGCCGAGAAAGCGGTACGCCTCCTTCTCCCCGATGCCGCGGAGCCCGCGTTCTTTGACCTCGTTGAGGCGGATGAGATTGACGTGGCAGGGCCTGCCGCGCAGAAGGCGGATGAGCGCCTCGGCGTGCTCGCGGGAGGTGTTCTCCCCCGCGATCAGCGAATACTCGAAGATGTAGCGCCTGCCCGTCTTTTCAAAGTAGTTCTCGCACGCGGCGAGGATGTCCGCGATCTTATAGACCTTCGCGACGGGCATGATGCGCGCGCGCTCTTCGTCGTCCGCGGCGTGCAGGGAGACGGTCAGGTTGAGCGGGATGCCCTCGTCCGCGAGCTTGTACATCGCGGGGACAAGCCCGCACGTCGAGAGGCTGATGTTGCGCGGGCTGATGCAGATGCCGCCCTCCGCCGTCACATTGCGAAGGAATCGGATCGTGTTGTCGTAGTTGTCCAGCGGCTCGCCGCTGCCCATCAAAACGACGTTCGTCACCGCGCGCCGCTCCGCCGTGCCGCCCGCGCGGGCATTGACGGCGAGCACCTGCGCGAGGATCTCCCCTGCCGTCAGATCGCGCAGAAAATGAAGCCCCGAGGCGCAGAACGCGCAGTTCATGCGGCAGCCGACCTGCGTGGAGACGCACTGCGTCCTGCCGTATTTGTAGCTCATCAGAACGCCCTCGACGAGGTTGCCGTCCGAAAGCTCGAAGAGGTATTTTTCCGCCCCGTCGGAGGAGGAAAACGCCTCGCGGATGCGGACGGGTTCGTCTTCGAAGCGCTCGAGAAGTTTCTCGCGGAAGGACTTGGAGAGGTCGGAGATGTCCGAAATGCGCGACCCGCGCATGATGCCGCGGTACAGCTGCCCCGCGCGGTATTTCTGCTCGCCCAGCTCCTGCGTGAGCGCCGTAAGCTCGGCAAAATTCAGATCCTGTATGATTCGTTTCATGCCTTTCACTCCTCGCGGACCAGATGCGCAAAGTAAAATCCCGCGCCCATCGACAGATGGGGCAAGAACTGTATGCCGTAACGGGTGCGTCTGAACGGGAGCGGGCTGTCCGCCTCGCGCACCGAAAAGCCGTGAACGCGGGCGAGGAACTGCCCGACCGTGCCGTCGTTCTCCTCGGGGAATATCGAACAGGTGGAATAGTACAGATCCCCGCCCTTGCGGACATAGCGGGAGACCGTTTCGAGGATGGACAGCTGCGCCGCGCACAGCGCGGAGAGGTCCTCTTCCTTTCGGAAATACTTGATGTCGGGATTCTCCCCCACGACGCCGTACCCCGAACAGGGCACGTCCGCCAGCACCGCGTCAAAGGCGCCCTCAAATTCGGGATCGAAGACGGAGGCGTCGCGGCAGAACACGCGGACGTTGTCTCTGTGCATGCGCGACGCATACTGCTCTATGAGCTTTGCGCGGTGCGCGTGAAGCTCAAACGCGGTGACAAAGGCGCACTTTTCGGAGAGGAGCACGCTCTTTCCGCCCGGCGCCGCGCAGGCGTCGAGCAGTTTTTCGCAGGGCGAGACGCCCGCGCAGATCGCGACCGAGCCGATCGACTGAAAGGTGTATTCGCCCAGGTCGTACCCCTCTTCCCTTCGGAAGGAGGGATAAGAATACAGCCCCGCAAAGGGAGTCTCTTCGCCGCCGGGACGCACATTTTCGCATACGTATCGCACGAACGTGCGCGCGGGACGGGGAGAGAGCACCGCCTCGGCGTCCTTGCCGTAGGCAGCGACAATGCGCCGCACCGCAAATTCGGGAAAGGAGAAACGCACGGACAGCGCGGCGGTCTCCTCCTTCGGAAAGACGAGTTTTTGCTCGTCGAAGGCGCGCAGAAAGGCGTTGACAAAGCCCGCGGCGCCGCCCTTGCCCAGCTTTTTCAGGAGCGAGACGGCGTTGTCCGTCACCATATACCGCGGCTTTTTCAGAAAGACGAGCATATACAGCGCGATCTTGAGCAGTATGCGCACGGGAAGCTTGGGATTTTTTGGCGCAAAGGAGCGGATGCAGAAATCGAGAAAGAGGTCGTTCTCCATCACGCCGTAACAGATTTTTGCGGTGCGCGCGCGGTTGAGTTCCTCGATCGGCGTGTCCGAAAGCGCCTGTTTCAGATACGCCCCGCCCCCGTACACGCTGTGCAGGACGGCATAGGGATCGTAGAGCGGGTTGGTCATCTCGTCACCCCGAACAGATCGCCGCAGGCGGCTTTTCTGCCGTTGACGAAGTCGGCGGCGGACATCGGCTTTCCGCCCTCGGGCTGAAGCCGCTCGATGCGCACGCACCCGTCGGCGGCGCGGACATAGACGCCCGTCTTGTCCATGCGCACGATCTCGCCGATCGCTCCTTCCTGTGCGGGCGCGGGCGTGGCAAAATAAAAGTTGACCAGCTTGCCGTGCAGATAGGCAAAGGCGAGCGGCGCGGGGTTCATCGCGCGGATCAGGTCGCAGATCTCGCGCGCGCCGCGCGAAAAGTCGACGACGCAGCGCTCTTTTGCGATCTTCCTGCAAAGGCCCTGCGGCACAAAGACCGCTTCGCCGCGCGAAAGGAGCGAGAGCGCGCGCACGATGCACTCTCCGCCCATGCGGGAGAGGCGTTCGGACAGCGTCGCCGCGGTGTCCGAAGGGTCGATCGGCGTGCGTTCGCAAAGGAGCATGTCTCCCGTGTCCAGCCCGACGTCCGTGCGCATGACGGTGATGCCCGTCTCCGCGTCGCCCGCAAGCAGCGCGTGCTGGATGGGAGAGGCGCCCCGCCAACGGGGCAGGAGCGAGGCGTGGATATTGTACACGCCCGCAGGGAAACAGCCGAGCACTTCGGCGGTCAGGATCTGGCCGTAAGCACAGGTGACCATCGCCTGCGCGCCGAGCGCGCGGAGCGCCTCCGTATTGTCGCGAATGCGCGCAAAATCATAGACGGGGATGCCGCGCCCGAGCGCAAAGGTCTTGAGCGGGGTGGGCGTGAGCCTGGCCTTGCGCCCCGCGGGCTTGTCCGGCTGGGTGACGACGGCGACGACCTCTTCGCCCGCGTCGAGCAGCGCCTCCAGCGGACGGACGGAAAATTCGGGCGCGCCCGCATATACGATCTTCACGGCGTTTTACTCCTTGATGTTTTCGAGACGGATGGCGCGGTCGGTGTACAGGATGCCGTCGAGGTGGTCAAGTTCGTGGCAGACCGCACGCGCGAAAAAGCCGCGCGCGACAAGTTTTTTGCGCTTGCCCTTGCGGTCGGAATACTCCACCTTCACGTAATCGGGACGGGTGACGACGCCGCGCTTGCCGCGCACCGAAAGGCACCCTTCCAGGCCCGTCTGCTCACCCTTCGCCTCGAGGATGACGGGATTGACGAGCTCGAAAAAGCCCTCGTCCACGTCCACGACCACGGCGCGGCGCAGGATGCCGACCTGCGGCGCGGCGAGCCCCGCGCCGTCCTCTTTGCGGACGGTGTCCTTCATGTCGTCGAGAAGCTGGCAGAGCTTCTCGTCAAAATTGGTCACTTCAAAGCACTTTTTGCGCAGGACGTCGTCGCCGACCTGCACCACGTTTCTGATCGCCATCGTTGTTCTCCTTGTAGATGTCTCACGAGAGGTTGGAGGGATTTTCCTCCACATAGACGAGCACGTCCCGCTTTTTCGCGCGCAGTGCGCGCTCGTAGATCTCGGGCAAAAGCTCGTCGTCGGTCAGGCGCATGAGCACCTGGTAGCGGTATCGGTTCTGGATGCGCTTGACGGGCGAGCGCATCTTGTTGAAAAAGAGAAAGCGGCCGCGGTTCGCCTCGAAAAGCTCTTTGAGCGAGAAGTACACCTCTTTGAGCGCCTCCAGCGCCGCCGCGTCCTCCTCCGCCGTCACCATCACGCGCACGATGCGCGCAAAGGGCGGAAAGCCCGTCGCCTGCCGCAGTGCGATCTCGTGGCGGTAAAAGCCATTGTAATCGTAGGCGATCGCAAAGCGCAGGATGTAATTCGCGGGGTCGTACGTCTGCAGGACGACCTTGCCCTTTTCCTGTCCCCTGCCGCTCCTGCCCGCGACCTGCGTGACGAGCTGAAAGGTGCGCTCGCCGCTCCGATAGTCGGAAAAATGCAGGCTCATGTCCGCGTCGAGGATGCCGACCAGCGTGACCGCGGGAAAATCGTGCCCCTTTGCGATCATCTGCGTGCCGACGAGGATGTCCGCCTCGCGGTCGGAAAACTGCTTGAGGATCTTGTAGTGTCCCTCTTTTCCGCCCGTCGTGTCCACGTCCATGCGCAGGATGCGCGCGGAGGGAAAGAGCTTTTTCAGCTCGGTGACCACCTTCTGCGTGCCCGTGCCCGTGTAGCCGAGATGCACGCCGCCGCAGGCGGGGCAGGCGCTGAGCATCTTGTAGCTCGCGCCGCAATAGTGGCATTTGAGACAGCGCTCCTCGCTGTGGTAGGTCAGCGAGACGTCGCACTGCTCGCACTTGACGACGTTGCCGCAGTCGCGGCAAATGACGCTCTGCGCATAGCCGCGGCGGTTGAGGAAGAGGATCGCCTGGTTGCCCTTTTCGAGACAGTCGGCGAGCTCTTCGCGAAGCGCTGAAGAAAAGGGCGAATCGTTGCCCCGCCGCACCTCGCGGCGCATGTCCGCGACCTCGATGGACGGGAGCGGGCGGCGGTTGATGCGTTCGGGAAGCTCGATCAGCGCAAACTCCCCCGCCTCCGCCCTGCGGTAGCTCTCGACGGAAGGCGTCGCACTGCCGAGCACCAGCTTGCAGCCGTTGTATTTTGCGCGCGCGAGGGCGACGTCCGCCGTGTCGTAACGCGGATTGGTCTCGCTCGAATAGCTCGCGTCGTGCTCTTCGTCCAGCACGATGACGCCGACGTTCTCGACGGGCGCGAACACGGCGCTGCGCGCGCCGATCGCGATGCGCGCCTCGCCCGTGCGCAGGCGCCACCACTCGTCGAACTTTTCGCCCGCGGAGAGGCCGCTGTGCAGGATCGCCGCGGCGGAGCCGAAGCGCGCGCGGAGCTGGGAGAGCATCTGCGGCGTCAGGCTGATCTCGGGCACGAGAAAGATCGCGCTCTTGCCCTCTTCGAGCACCTTCGCGATCAGCGTGAGGTAGATCTCCGTCTTCCCGCTTCCCGTCACGCCGTGCAGAAGGCAGGCGGTCCTGTCCGTGGAGAGGATGCGCGCGACCGCGTCGCGCTGGGCGGCGGTGAGTTCGTGCGCCTGCGCGTTTTCGTCCACGCCGCGATAGGGACTGCGCATCGCGCGCTCCTTTTCGATGCGCACGGCGCCGCGGCGGACGAGCGCGTCCATCGCGGACCTGCCGAAGCGGGTGCAGAGCATGGGATATGCCGCGCGCTTTTCCTGCAACAGATAGGCATACGCCGCCGCCTGCGCGCGCGCGCGGGCGGGGATGTCGGCGTGTTCGTCCGCGAGCACCGCGACGTTGCGGTAAAGCTCGCGCACCGCGCCCTTGCGCATCTCCCCGGGAAGGAAGAGCCGAAGGACGAGCGCCTTCGGACAGCGGTAGCGCGCGGAGAGCGACTGCACGAGCGAAAGGCATTCGGGCGTGAGCGCGTCGTCGATGACGGAAGCGATCGGGCGGAGCTTATCCGCGTCGAAGTCGCTCTTCTCCTTGAGGCGCATGACGTAGCCGTCCACCTGCATCCTGCCGAACGGGACGCGGACGCGGCTGCCCGCCTTCACTCCGTCGATGGCGCGGTATTCGAATATTTTGTCCACTTCGCTGTGGGCGATGTCCACGATGACTTCTGCGACCATCTGCGTCCCCTGTAAAAACAGACTGCCCCGATCGCCTCGGAGCAGATTTTTTGCATGCGGAAAATGCGCCGCGCGGCGTTTTTCCCCTTCTCTTTTCTATTCCCGCTCAGTCCTTGGTCATCGTGAGCTTGCCGGAGGCGATCTCCTGGCAGGCAAGCGCGATCTCCTTGACGTTGCCGGGCAGCTCGTGGATGCCCTGGCTCTGCTCCTGATCGATGATCTGGCGCGCGCGCTTGGCGACGACCACGCACAGCGCATAGCGCGATGCGGGATGTCCCGGCGTACCCAGTTTTTCCACCAATTTGTCCACTACCGGTTCGTTGATCATATTTGTACCTCTTTTTTTCGAGAATGAATGCCAAATTCTGCGGCGCCCTGTTTATCGGCAAAGGGGCTCTGCCGCTCCCCGTGCGGGAAGCGCCCTTCCCCTTTATTCTACGTTCTGCACCTGTTCGCGGATCTTTTCGATCTCGTTTTTGAGGGCGAGGGCGGCGCCGGTGACCTCTAAGTCGTTGCTCTTGGAGCAGATGGTGTTCGCCTCGCGGTTGAATTCCTGGATGAGGAAGTCTAACTTTCTGCCCACGCGCTCCTCGCCGCAGATGGCGCGGAACTGCGAGATGTGCGACTTCAAACGGGTGAGCTCTTCGTCGATGTTGGCCTTATCGGCAAACACCGCCGCCTCGGTCAAAAGGCGCGCCTCGTCGTACTCGACGCCCGCCAGCACTTCGCGCAGGCGCTCCTGCATCTTGGCGCGGTAATTTTCCGCCACCTGCGGGGCGCGGGCAGAGATCTTCTGCACCAGCTCTTCGCAGGTATCCATGCGCGAGAGCATGTCGGCGGCGAGCTTTTCGCCCTCTTTGGCGCGCATGGTATTCAGCTTTTCCAGCGCGGCGGAAAGGGCGGAAAACAGCGCCGAAGGGAGGGTATCGTCCTCTTCGGTCACCTCTTCGGTGCGCACCACGTCGGCACACTTCATCATCGCCGACAGGGTGAAATCGTCTGTTAAGTTCGGGAACAGCGCCTTGACCTTTGCCGCCGCCGCTGCCCAGCCGCGGGCGGCGTTTTCGTCTACATACAGCGTTTTGGGCTTTTCGCGCTTATCGACAAAGTTGACGAAGATGTCGGCATGGCCGCGCGTCAGCTGCTCGCGCACACGCTGCCGCACCGGCTCTTCGCAGGCGATGAATATTTTGGGGCTTTTGAAAGACACGTCGAGATAGCGGTTGTTGACCGTTTTGATCTCGACGGTCAGCTCGATGCCGCCCTCCCTGTATTCGCCTTTGCCGTAGCCTGTCATGCTGAACATACCGAAAAACCTTCCTGTCCTTCTTTTGCTCGCCGAGTCAATACACTCGCCCTATTTTGTTCGTACCATTATAACAGAAAAGGCAGAAAATTGCAAGCTATTTTGCCCCGGCGGCGGGGCGGGCGGAACATTGCAGGCGGAAATTTTTGAAAGAAAATTTGCGGAAGGAAATTTGCGGAAGGAAACTTGCGCGCGGTCAGGCTTCGGCGCCGTTTTCGCGCAAAATTTTGAGGAACTCTTCTTCGCCGATGACGCGGATGCCCTTGGCGCGCGCCT
>ERZ1643249.2204-NODE-2204-length-18501-cov-6.409845_pt1 | contig 18501 bp, 15 predicted proteins | sample MGYA00579263_ERZ1643249 | MGnify/ENA primary metagenome ERZ1643249 (study PRJEB29033, sample SAMEA4952264) | chicken gut metagenome | biome: Broiler Chicken; feature: Gastrointestinal Tract; material: Caecum | place: Ireland | collected 2018 | study: Broiler... | reverse complement strand
TGGTTCTGACACCACTGGCAGTAAAATGCTGGGGCGGGGAACGCGGACAGGAATTTTTGAAATCTGTTCCGGCAGCTTTTTTGGAGGAAATTTTGTAACAGTTCAGTCCAGGTCTGCGCACATGCTGCGCAGACTGTGAGAACATGATTCACGAAATTTTTCTTTTCTTTTTCAGGAGCCCTTGACAGGCAGGCTTTGTTTCCTGTACTATAAAAATAGCTTACTTAGAAGTTAATTATTTCGAAGTTAATTATATCTTACAGTAAGGAGATACACATGTTTGTAGGCAGAGAAAAGGAACTGGAAGAATTGAACCGGCTGTATAAACAGGACAGATTTCAGCTTTTCATATTATATGGGCGGAGGCGAGTGGGAAAGACTACGCTGTTGAATGAATTTTGCAGGAGCAGAGACAGCATATTTTATGCAGCGGAGCAGACCAATGATAAGATGAATCTGGAAAAGTTTTCTGCAGAGGTGTTCCGGTTTTACGGGGAGGAGCATGTGAGCGGGTTTTCAAACTGGGAAAAGGCATTCCTGTATATAAATGAGAGGCAGAGAGACAGGCAGCTGGTGGTTGTTCTGGACGAGTTTCCCTATCTTGCGGACAGCAATCCTGCCCTGATGTCTGTGCTGCAGCATCTGATTGACCACCAGCTGAAGGATGGAAAGCTGTTTCTGATTCTGTGCGGCAGTTATATGGGATTTATGGAGAAAGAAGTGTTGAGCAGCAAAAGCCCGTTGTTTGGGAGGAGAACAGCTCAGCTTCATATGAAGCCCTTTCTGTATACGACGGGAATCCGCATGCTTCCGGGATTTTCCGGCGGAGAAAAACTGATGCTCTATTCCATTTACGGAGGTACGCCGCTGTATCTGCGGCAGATAGATAATGAAACCGGATTTGAGGATAATATCAGAAAAGATTTTCTGACGCCGACGGGTTATCTGTATGAGGAACCAATGCTTCTGATGAGGCAGGAGGTCCAGGAACCGGGCATGTACTGCGCAGTGATCGAAGCGATTGCGGGGGGCGCTGTCCGTTCAGCGGAAATCGCGGCCAGGACAGGGGAAGAAACAGCTAAATGTCTGAAATATATTTCTGTGCTTCGCGAGCTTGGAATTCTGTACAGGGAAGTTCCGTTCGGAGAAAAGGAAAACAGCAGAAAGGCTCAATACGGTATCTGCGATCCCATGTTCCGTTTTTGGTACCGCTATGTATCTCCCAATAAAACATTGCTGGAGACAGGGGCAGAAAGGCTTGTGTGGACGAAACGGATTGCGCCGGACCTCAGCCATTATATGGGAACTGCTTTTGAAATGATCTGCAGGGAGTACCTGCTGCTGAAAAACAGCAGAGGAGAGCTTCCGGTGCTTTTTACAAAAATTGGACGCTGGTGGGGAACTGACCCGGAGAAAAGAAAAGAGACGGAAATAGATCTCATCGCTGAAGACGGAGAAGATTATCTGATTTGCGAGTGTAAATGGAGAAACGAGTTGACAGACCGGCGCGTGTATGAAGAACTGAAGCAAAAGGCAGATGTTTTCAGAAAGAGACGGCATGATACATGGTATGTATTATTTTCAAAAAGTGGTTTTAGCAGCGGCCTCATACAGGAAGCGCGGAATGATCCGCGTCTGCTGCTGGTTACGCTGGAAGAACTTCTTGCTTTATCTGCCCCGCCCGATTATGAGGAAATGTAATTGCGCTTTTTTCCAAGGCAGTGTATGATATAACATATAGGAAACGGCAGACCTGCTGCCGGAACACTTAAAAAGTGAGGAGGAAACAGATATGTCATTTGTTACATCGGAAAAAATGCTTTTGGACGCACAGAAGGGCGGCTACGCGGTAGGCGCGTTTAATGTGGAGAATATGGAGATGGTGATGGCCGTAATCGCGGCGGCGGAAGAGCTCCGCGCTCCGCTGATGATGCAGACTACTCCGTCCACAATCAAATATGCGGGACTGGACATGTATCTGGCAAATGTAAAGGCGGCGGCTGAGAAGGCCAGCGTTCCGGTGTGTCTGCACCTGGACCACGGCGACAGCTTTGAGCTGGCCATGCGGGCGCTGCGCACAGGCTATACCTCCATCATGATTGACGGTTCCCACAATGTGTTTGAGGAAAATATCGCAGTGACCAAGGCGGTGGCAGATGCCTGCCGTCCCTCCGGAATTCCGGTAGAGGCGGAGCTTGGAAAAGTAGGCGGCAAGGAAGATGATCTGGACGGCGGAAACGGCGGCTACACTGATCCCATGGAGGCAAAGGAGTTTGTGGAGCGCACCGGCGTGAGCTCTCTGGCAGTGGCTATCGGAACAGCACACGGCGTATATAAGGGAGAACCGAAGCTGGACCTGGACCGTCTGGCGGAGATCCGGAAAGTGGTTTCCATTCCTCTGGTACTGCATGGAGCCAGCGGCCTTTCTGAAGAGGCTGTTGTGGAGAGCATTAAGCGGGGCATCTGCAAGGTGAATTTCGCCACAGAGCTTCGTATTGCTTACACGGACGGCGTGAAAGAATTCCTGGCGGCCAATCCGGACGCTTTTGATCCGAAGAAGTATGGAAAAGTGGCTATGGAAAAGGTAAAAGAGATCGTGAAGCTGCGTATGACCATGTGCGGCTGCGCCGGTAAAGTGTGAATCTGCTGACAGGCTCCTGACCGTTCGGCTGCGGGGCTCCTCCGGGGCCCCGCAGTCCGGAAAAGGGGAGAACAGGAACGGGAAAGCGTCATAAGGCCTTCCTTTAGGCGGTTCAGAAGGGGGAGATAAAAATGAAGGTGACACAGCTGGAGCAGCTGTACAGAGACGGGATGAGCAGACTGAAGGAGCAGAAGAAAAGGCAGGAGCAGGGCCGGCTGGAGCAGACGGTAAAACGGCTTTCACAGGAGCAGAAAGCCCTTTACGAAAAGAAGCTTCAGGATATGGAGCAGGCTCATGCAGAGGAACTGAAAAAAATAGAGGCGGACAGGGAAAATGAGCTTCGTGACACGGAGGAAGCGCGGCGCAGAGAGCTGAGGCTTGTGCAGGAAGAGCTGGAGAGGATTACGGACCAGGCAGTTTCCCTGAGAAGACATGTAGAAGAACTGCTTGTGCAGAAAAAGGAGTAAAGAGAGCGTCAGAGGTTATGACAGAGAAGCAGACAGCAATACAGACAGCAGCGCGTACAGAAACACAGACACAAAAGCAGCCCAAGAAGACGGAGACAGGACGGAAGATGACAGGACGCCAGCGGCAGCACCTGATTTTTATCGCCCTGTTTCTTATTCTTGAGCTTATTTTTATTTTCCGAAGCTTTTACGGTTTTAACACAGCGGATGAGATGTACTTCATCGGTACCTCGGAACGGATTTTCCGGGGAGAAAAGATCCTGATCGACGAGTGGAATCCGACTCAGCAGCTTTGTACCTTTCTTCTTCACCCGGTTTACTGCCTGATCCGGCTGGCGCTGGGCTCTACGGAAGGAATCGTGATGGCGAGCCGCTTCCTGTATCTGGCTTATTCCGCAGTGCTGACGCTGTTCTTTTATCTGCGGTTCCAGAGGCGGGGGTACGCGTCCTTCGGACCCGTATTTCTGTTCCTGATTTTCGCGCCTTTCAGTATCTGCGCCATGTCCTACAATTCCATAGAGTTCGGACTTCTGCCGGTGCTTCTGGCAGTGCTTTCTGCCAGAATGGAGCACTCTGTGCCGGAATATATTTTATGCGGAATTCTGATGGCGGCTATCGTGCTGGCGAACCCCTTTGCCATTCTGATGTACGCGGCCTATGGGGTTATCTGCCTGGCGGCGTCCATTCGCGGAAAGAGGCGGGGAACAGAGCCGGAAGGCGCGCTTCGGTTTAGCAGCTTTCTTTGGATGACTGCGGGGGCAGTCCTGATTCTTGTGCTGTTTCTGGCTTTTGTGTTTCAGAGGGGAACGCTTGCGGAGGTGCTTGCGAATGTGCCGCACATAGTGGGGGACTCTGAGCATCAGCAGGATTACTGGTACAAGACCTGGAGATATTTTGATCTCTGTTTTAAAAATTACAAATACATGTTCTGCGCCCTTGGCGTGATTTACGCGGCGACGCTGCTGGATAAAAAGCGCTTCCGGCATGGACTGGCTTATATGCTGCTGGCTTCTGCCGCTGTGCTGCCGTATCTGATCTATTACGGTTTTATCTTTGAACATATTACGGTGAACTATCAGATGCTTCCTCTGGCTTTCTGGTGCCTGGAGGCTTATCTGGTCACGGAGAAAAAGGACAGGCGGCTATTCTGCTGGTGGTATCTGCCAGCCATGGTTTTTACGCTGGTGGTGCAGTACGCGACCAATACGGGCATTGTGACGCTGAGTGTGGCTTATGGCATGTGCTCCTGGGTGGGCCTGATCTTTGTGGCGGACTGGCTGAAGGAGTGGAAGCAGAGAGCGGCCGGCGGACGCGCCGTGTCATGTCTTGCGGTGGTGTGTGTGGCGGTGATGATTGTGGCTCAGTTTGCCGGAACCTTTTTCCTGCGGATGACCTATGCCTGGGGAGACGAAAGAGTATGGGAGCTTTCCGAGCGGATGGAGAGGGGGCCTCTGAAAAACGTGTACACGACGCCGGAGATGGCAGACTGGTACGCGCAGGTGCTGGATGAACTGGACATGTTGAACCTGACAGAGGAAGATGAGATTATGGTAGTGGGCGTGGCGCCCTGGATTTACCTGTATGTGGACGCGGGCTGCGGAAACTATTCCACCTGGCAGGTTCATGAGAACAGCACCCAGCTGTATGACTACTATGCGCTGCATCCCGACAAGTTCCCCAACGTGATCTATATGGCCCACTGGGCAGAGGAGTTCCTGGCAAGCGACCTGTCAAATCAGTTCCTGGATAAGGGCTATACGGTCGTCTACGAAGGAACAGGAACGGTGATGATGTCTCCGGAGCGGGCCGCCGCCTGGCAGAACGGATAAAGAGATTTCAGAAAGGCAGTTTTGAGTTTGACTTTCTGATGCAGATATGATAAGCTTACCCCTAAGTGATAACACATGTGTCAAGACACATATATGGTCAATGATGGACCGGCGGAAAACCGGACGTGAAAGAGGGGGAAAGGTTATGGAAAAACTGAAGAAGCTTTGCAATCATATTCTGATCGACGGCCTGAGCGGTATGGCGCTCGGGCTGTTTGCCACATTGATAGTGGGTACGATCATTCAGCAGATCGGAACGCTTGTAGGGGGAAGAGCGGGAGATACGCTTTTTCTTTTTGGAAAACTGGCGGCGGCCCTGACAGGGGCGGGCATCGGAGTGGGAACGGCCTGCAAATTCAAAGCCAGTCCTCTCGTAGTGCTGTCAGCAGCCACGGCCGGTATGGCCGGAGCTTTCGCCAGCGGGATTCTGGCCGGCTCCGTGCTTTCGGATGGGGCAGTGGTCCTGTCTGGTCCGGGAGAGCCTCTGGGCGCCTTTATTGCCGCGCTCACAGGCATTGAGCTTGGGCGGCTGGTGTCCGGCCGGACCAAAATAGATATTCTGGTGACTCCGCTGACAGTGATTGTGTCCGGCTCCATTGCGGGCCTGATTTTCGGACCTCCCATCAGCAGCCTGATGACTGCCCTGGGCGGGCTGATCAACTGGGGAACCGTTCAGCAGCCTTTTCTGATGGGAATTGTGGTTTCCGTCCTGATGGGAATGATTCTGACGCTTCCCATCAGCTCGGCGGCCCTGGGCGTGATCCTGAATCTTTCCGGCCTGGCGGCGGGAGCCGCGACGGTGGGGTGCTGCTGCAATATGGTAGGCTTCGCGGTAGCCAGCTTCCGGGAAAACAGACTGGGCGGGCTGCTGGCCCAGGGCGTGGGAACGTCCATGCTTCAGGTGCCGAATATTGTGAGAAAGCCTCTGATCTGGCTCCCGGCCATCATTTCCAGCGCCGTTCTGGGACCGGTGGGAACCATGCTGCTTCATATGGAGAATAACGCGACCGGTTCCGGAATGGGAACCTCCGGGCTGGTAGGCCAGATTATGACCTGGCAGGTGATGGCCCCGGTAGACGGTCCCGCTCTGACGCTTGTCAAAATCCTTCTGATTCAGGTGATTCTGCCGGCGGCAGTGACGCTGGCTGTATCAGAATTCATGAGGAAAAAGGGCTGGATTCAGTATGGCGATATGAAGCTGGATCTGTAAGCGGATACAGGCGGGAGATAAGCTGTATTTAATTTAGAAAAAATTTAGATTTTTTATCATATTTTCCAAGCAGGACCTCTGGCTCTGTGATATAATAAAAATGTTGTCAGACGTGAATGAGACTGATATACCACAGAGCTGGAGACGATCATGAAACTTCGTTCAAAATTAATCATTACATTTCTGATTCTGATTCTTGTCCCGGTGTTGTTTACGACAGTGGCCTTTTTTGGCTTTGGGCAGTATCAGCTCAATTCCATTCGAAAACTGTATGGCGTGGAGAACGTCACTTATGAGACCCTTTCCAATACGCCTGCCATGATGAGCCGGATTACCAGAGAGACCTATGACGGAATGCAGCAGAAGGCAGAGACTGACCCGGACGCCTTTGAGGATACGGAATATCTGGATACGGTAAATCTGGATCTGGAGAAGAGATATTCATTTCTGGTGGTGCGTAAGGGAGACAGCTTCACCTATATAGGAAATGACGGGGACCAGACAGATCTTCTGGAAAGCCTGCCGGAATACGGAGCCCATGATGCGGATCAGGAGCAGGATATGGGAATCTATATTGGAGGAAATCTGCAGGCCCTTGTGAGGCAGCTGGATTTCCGGTATTCCGATCAGACGGAGGGCACGGCGTTCATCGTCACTTCCATAAGCGGCATGATTCCGGAGATGGAGTCTCTGGTGATGGATGTGATCATGGTCCTGGCGCTGATTCTGACTTTTACCAGTATGATTCTGACGGCATGGATTTATAAAAGCATCGTGACACCCATCCATCATCTGCAGGTGGCGACCAAAAAGATTACCGATGGCAATCTGGATTTTGAGATGCCGGCCGGCGGAGAGGATGAGATCGGAGAGCTCTGCACAGATTTTGAGGATATGCGCCGCAGGCTGAAGGAAACCGCGGAAGAGAAGCTGGAGGCGGAGAAGCAGAATAAGGAGCTTATCAGCAACATTTCCCATGATTTGAAGACGCCTATCACCGCAGTCAAGGGATATGTGGAAGGGATTATGGACGGCGTGGCTGATACGCCGGAGAAGCAGGAAAAATATATCAGAACCATTTATAATAAAGCCAATGATATGGAACGGCTTATCAATGAGCTGACCTTTTATTCCAAGATCGATACGAACCGGATTCCATACAGATTTGACCGGATCAATGTAAACGAATATTTTGCGGACTGTGTGGAGGAGCTGTCCATCGAACTGGAGGAGCAGAACATTGAGCTGGCCTATTTCAATTATGTGGACGAGGACGTGCAGGTTATCGCGGACGCGGAACAGATCAAGCGCGTTATCAATAATATTGTGAGCAATTCCATCAAATACATCGATAAGCCCAAAGGCTATATCAATATCCGCGTGAAGGACGTGGGAGATTTTGTTCAGGTGGAGATAGAGGACAACGGAAAGGGAATTGCCACAAAGGATCTGCCGCTGATTTTCAACCGCTTCTACCGGACGGACGCCTCAAGGAATTCCTCCAAGGGAGGCAGCGGAATCGGCCTGTCCATCGTGAAGAAAATCATTGAAGACCACGGAGGCAAGGTCTGGGCGACAAGTAAGGAGAACACAGGGACAGTGATGTATTTTGTCCTCAGAAAATATCAGGAGGTACCGGTCACATGAGTAAGATACTGATCATAGAAGACGAAGAAGCCATCGCGGATCTGGAGAAGGATTATCTGGAGCTTTCGGGTTTTGAGGTGGAGATTGCCGCAGATGGGGAGACAGGACTGAAACGTGCGCTGGATGAGGATTTTCAGCTGGTGATTCTTGACCTGATGCTGCCGGGAGTGGATGGATTTGAGATCTGCCGCCAGGTACGGGAGAAGAAGAATACTCCGATTATCATGGTTTCCGCCAAAAAGGACGACATCGACAAGATCCGGGGACTGGGTCTGGGCGCAGACGATTACATGACAAAACCCTTCAGTCCAAGCGAGCTGGTGGCCCGTGTAAAAGCCCATCTGAACCGGTATCAGCGCCTGGTGAACAGCAATGCCAGAGAAAATACCGTGATTGAGATCCGGGGTCTGAAAATTGACAAGACAGCCCGCCGTGTCTGGGTGAACGGTGAGGAGAAAAATTTCACCTCCAGGGAATTCGATCTGCTGACCTTCCTTGCGGAAAATCCGAATCACGTATTTACCAAGGAGGAGCTGTTCCGGAAAATCTGGGATATGGATTCTGTGGGAGATATCGCTACAGTCACCGTACACATCAAGAAGATTCGGGAAAAGATAGAACAGAATTCCGCCAAGCCCCAGTATATCGAGACGATTTGGGGCGTAGGGTACCGGTTTAAAGTATAAACCGGACACAGTGCGTCATAGCGCAAAAGCCTTATTATTAATGAAGAAGAACGGCGCAGGTTTCTCTGCCATCAGCTGACAGAGAAACCCGTGCCGTTCTTTTATTCTTTTCGCGCAGTCTGCATGGATATTTGAGCAGAGGAGAATATCTGCATCTGCCGATTTCGGAACCTTAAGGGTGTTTATAAAACCCCGTTTTAATCCTGACCCTGCAGCTCACCATTCCGGTATCTTCTGACCAGTGCCTGGATTCTGTCATAGGGGTCCAGCAGATCGCTGATGGACACGTCGTGGTTCAGCGTATCTACAAGAAGAGCGATGTATTTGCTCATATTGCAGCTTACATAATAAGGACGGCTTAAGAGATCCGGCGTCTGGTAGACCAGGTTGGTGGTCAGAAGCTTGGTGAAGAGGCCTTCTTCGTAAGCCTTATCGAATTTCTCCAGGCCGTTGGTAAAGAGGCCGAAGGTGCAGAAGATATAGATATTGCGGGCCTTGCGCTTCTTGAGCTCGCGGATGACTTCCAGCATGCTGTCGCCGGAGGAAATCATATCGTCCACCACGATCATATCCTTGCCTTCGATATCCGTACCCAGGAACTCGTGGGCCAGAATCGGGTTGCGTCCGTTGATAATGCGGGTATAGTCGCGGCGCTTGTAGAACATTCCCATGTCAAGGCCGAGAACATTGGCCAGGTATACAGCGCGGGACATGCCGCCCTCGTCCGGGCTGATGACCAGCATGTGCCTGCTGTCGATCTCCAGACCCGGCGTAGTCTCCAGAAGACCCTTGATCAGCTGGTAGGCCGGGGTGACGGTCTCAAATCCGTTCAGAGGAATCGCGTTCTGCACTCTGGGATCATGGGCTTCAAAGGTGAGGATGTTTTCCACACCCATATTTACCAGCTCCTGCAGAGCCATGGCACAGTCCAGGGACTCCCGGGCGCTGCGCTTGTGCTGGCGGCTCTCGTACAGGTAGGGCATGATTACCGTGATACGGCGGGCCTTGCCGCCGATGGCGGCGATGACACGTTTCAGGTCCTGGAAATGATCATCGGGAGACATGCGGTTTGTGTAGTTGTAAAGCTTGTAGGTAAGGCTGTAGTTGCACACATCCACCATCAGATACAGATCGTTTCCGCGGACGGAATCGTCAATAGTACCTTTTCCTTCTCCGGAACCGAACCGGGGTGTGTGGGCCGGGATCAGATAGGAGTCTCGCTCATATCCTGTGAAGGCAATGCTGGACTTGTGCTCCAGATCGCTGCTGTGGCGCCATTTTACAAGATAGTCATTGACCTGGCGTCCAAGCTCTTCACAGCTTTTAAGAGGGATCAGTCCGAGAGAACCGACAGGGATAGTTTCCAGTACGCGCTGGCTGCGTTGCAGTAACATAACAGTATTCCTCCATGGTTTATGAATTGGTATTGGCAGGGGCGCATTAAGAGGCAGGGCGCCCAGGCTTAAGTTTCTTCTTGATTCGTATATCGCTTCCGGGCAGCTGACGGATAGTGTAGCAGCTGATAATCCGGGACAGAGCGCGCTCGGAATAGATATTCCGCAGGGCTTCCATGTCCAGGTTCGAAGAGATGAGAGTGGATTTCTTCCGCAGAATCCGTTCGTTGATACAGAGAAAGAACTGGGATACGGTGAACGAATTGGGAAGCTCTGTTCCCAGATCGTCTATAATCAGAAGGTCACAGTCAAAGATATAGGGATAGGTCTGCTGGTAGCTTCTGTTCTGCTTCTCTGATCCAAAGGCAGCTCTGGAAAGCAGCTCAAACAGCTGAAAGGCCGTCAGATAGACTACGGAATGGCAGGTATCCATCAGTTCTTTTGCGATACAGTTGGAAAGAAAGGTCTTTCCGGTGCCGACAGCGCCCAGAAGCAGAAGATTCTGAAAGCTGCTGTCAAAGTTTTCGATGAACATGCGGGCGTCCATCACGCAGCGCCGCATGATTTCCCGATCTTCTCCCTCATACCAGGAGTAGGAAAAGGTATGGAAATTCTCTTTTTCCAGAATCTCCTTCAGATGAGACTGGTGGTAGAGAAGATCGATTTCAGCCTGCAGGAAGCAGTGGCATTTTTCTTCGCCGATATAGCCGGTATCCCGGCAGTCCGGACAGGTATAGACCGGCTCCAGATCGGAAAGTGACAGCCCATGCTCAGCCAGAAGTTCTGCCCGTTCCTCAAAAAGCTGAGTAAGACGTTCCTCCAGCCCAGCGCTCTGTTCCCGGTTCTGGGAGACGGCGGCGCGGACTTTTTCCGCCTGACAGGCTGTAATCTGTTCTTCCAGGGCGGAAAGCTCCGGAATCTCCCGATGAATGCGCTCCAGACGTTCCTCCAGCTCCTGGCGGGAACGGGCCTGCCTGCGGGCGTATCCGCGCATGATAGAATCATACTGTGTATTGATCAAAGGCATAAGCTGCTCCTTTGCTTACTGATTGATAAGCTGCTTCTGCAGTTTCTCAAAATCATAATCACGTTCCTTGAAATTGTGAAAGCGGTTCTGGGCCCCGGTCCTGCGGGAGGGCGCCTGCTCTTTTTCGCCGGCTGGCTGAGAAGACGTCTGGGCTGTCCTGGCTGCGGAGCGGCGGCTTTGGTCCAGAGCCTCCAGATCCGCAAGAGAAGCCACATGATTCTTTTTCCAGCCGGACAGGATCTTGTCCGCGTATTCAAAACCGGGCTGGTGGATAGCCGCCATGGTCCGGCTGCAGGCTTCGGTGATGAGCTCCAGGGAGAAACCATAGGACTTCAGCCACTTGTCCATATAAGAAATTTCCACGTCCACCGGGTTCCGATTGGAGATGCCGAAGGCCTTCAGAATCTTGTAATAGGCGCGGTTGTATGTAGTGGTCTGCTGCCGTGCCTGAGAGACTGTCCGTATGCCGGCCTCATGCCAGCCCCGGGCGGTGCCTTCAATATAATGGATGCTTTTGTGTCCTCCTGACACACAGTATTCCACAAGATATTCGATGAGCTCCGCGCTGAACCCGAAAGAGTCGTGCAGATCCAGGATCTGAGCCACCTCTCTGGAGCTTAAGGTCTTGCCCAGATACTGCTCACAGATGAAAAGAAGCTGCTGGGCCTCCTGGGGAGACAGCAAATCGGTGGGGATTCGCCCGGAAGCGGAAGATTTTTCAGAGGTTCCCGCGTTTCCTGCATATGCCGTATTTCCGGCCGCTTTCGTATCTTTCGTATCTTTCGCATCTGCCGCATCTTCCGCGCCGCTCACGGCCTTTGCGGCCTTCTCTGCCTTTTCCGGCTCCGGCTGGTCCAGTCCCCGGGGGCCCGGACTGCCTTCGGAGGCTTCGTGCTCCAGTACGCGGACTCCGGTGAGATTGCTGGAAGCGTCGTATTCCAGTTTCAGGAGCTTCCTCTTTTCCCAGTACTTTAATGCGCGGCACACGTCGCTTTCTGTATGTTCAAATTTATCTGCGATGAGAGAAATGGACAGCTCCTGTGTGTCAGACTTCAGGCAGCGCAGCAGATAGAGATAGATCTTCACATATTCTCCATTGGCGCCGGGCATGTAATTGTCCAGAAAAAAATCGGGGACCAGCGTATGACCGCTGTCCGCATCCTTACGCAGAATAAAACCGTTCATGATTTCGCACCTTTCTATTCCCTTCCGGCAGACAGACGTATCTCTGCAACCTTAGGGTATCTGTATTGTAGCACACTTCCCGACAAAAAAAAACAGGCTTTTTTGCTGAAAGACCACAGTTTCCGTGCCGGCACGACACATTTGCTTCCCTGTCTGAATCGGCTGCGAATGGTAACTGTGGAGACAGAAAATGTGGATAATGTGGATAACTTTGTGGAGAAATATTATCTGCAACCGGGAAAAGGACCGCACAGACCTGAAAACAGGCAAAAAAGAGGAAAAGAACAAAAAATAAGAGAAACTCCGGAAAATATTTATGTCAACAGGTTGTCCACAGAAAAATCCACATGCTTTTTGCGGATAAAAGGTGCATAAGCATGTGGATAATGTGGATAACTATTTGTTCAGCAGGTTTTCACCAATATTTATCACGTCTCCGGCGCCCATAGTTATCAACAAATCACCGTGTATACATTTTTGCAGCAAAAAGTTTTCGATTTCCTTAAAGGAATGAAAGTACCAGGCGTCCGTTCCAAGAGCCTTCAGTTCCTGCTCCAGATCACGGGAACTGATTCCCAGGGTGTCGGTCTCCCGGGCCGGATAGATGTCGGCCAGAACCACATGGTCCGCCAGAGAGAGCGCCGCTGCAAATTCCTTCAGAAAAGCTTTTGTGCGCGAATAGGTATGGGGCTGGAAGACGCACCAGATTTCCCGGTGCGGATAATGGGCAGCCGCATGCAGAGTCGCCCGGATTTCCGTGGGATGGTGGGCGTAATCGTCAATGATGGTGAATCCATTTACTTCGCCCTTGTACTGGAAGCGCCGATCTGTTCCGGTAAAAGCGAGAAGGCCCTTTTCCACGGTCTCCTCCGGAACCTGAAGAGCGTCAGCCAGGGCCACAGAAGCCAGAGCATTCAGCACGTTATGCTCTCCCGGAACCCGGAGCCGGAAGGATGCGCTCTCTCCGTTCTTCCGGATCAGCCGGAAGGAAGGATGGCCGAACTCGTCGTAGGTGATATCAGAAGCATGGTAATCCGCGCTCTCCTGAGAACCAAAGGTCACGACGCGGCAGGCAAGCCCTTCTGTAATCTCCTCGTAATCGGGAATGCCGCTGTTGATAATCAGAAGGCCCTGGGTGGGAAGGAGCTCCGCGAACCGTCGGAAAGAGCGGCGGATATCGTTCAGATCCTTAAAGAAATCCATGTGGTCTTCTTCTATATTTAAAATAATCCCGATGGTGGGGAAAAAATGAAGAAAGCTGTTCGTATATTCACAGGCTTCTGTCAGAAATACATCCGGACCGCCGACCCGGATATTTCCGCCGATGGAGGGCAGAATGCCGCCCACAGAGATAGTAGGATCTGCGTCTTCTTCCATAAGAATAGAAGCAATCATAGAAGTGGTCGTGGTCTTTCCGTGGGTCCCGGCCACTGCGATGGAAGTCTTGTAGTTGCGCATAAGCTGCCCCAGAAGCTCGGCGCGGGAGAGCATGGGAAGCTTCCGCTTTTTTGCCTCGGCGTATTCCGGATTGTCCGGATGAATGGCCGCCGTGTATACCACCAGCTGACAGTCCTCCGGAATATTGGAGGCAGACTGGCCGATCTGAATCCTGGCGCCTAAGTTCTCCAGATGTTCAGTCAATGCGGAGGCGTGGCTGTCAGAGCCGGATACCGGGAAACCTTCCTTTATAAGAATCTCGGCCAGGCCGCTCATGCTGATGCCGCCGATGCCGATGAAATGGACGGGGATGGGATTATGAAAATGAAGCTGATACATATTATACACTTCCTGTTCGTCGATTTTTTTGTGCCGCATAAGAGAAGAATGTCCCATATGCTTCTGGCATATTCAGTATAGCATTAATATATGAAGATAGACAAGTCTCAGTTTGCGGAAGAGAAAAGCTGATACAGGCTTCAGTTTACGGAAGCGGAAAACAGAATATCCGCTCCTTTTTGCTGTTATTTTCCGTCTCATATAGTAAGATAATACGTCTCAAAAGAAGAACCGCGTCAGAAATCTTATGAAATTGGGTACAATAAGGATTATTTCACAGAACTTTGGAAAGGAGCCAAAATGGATCAGAGAATCTTGAACGAACAGCGGATAGAAGAGTTCCGCGCCTATCTGCAGCAGGAAGAAAAAAGTGAAGCTACTATAGATAAATATATCCGGGACGCGCGGGCATTCTGTGCATTTAGCGGCGGGACCGGGGTAACAAAGGAGCTGGCGCGGAGCTGGAAACAGACCCTGACGGAAAAAGGATATGCGGTGCGCTCCGTAAATTCCATGCTTGCCAGCCTGAACAGTCTGCTGGGCTTTCTGGGATGGGAAGACTGCAGGGTAAAGAGCCTGAAGACCCAGCGCCAGACCTATTCTCCCGAGGAAAAGGAACTGACCAGGGCGGAATATCTGCGGCTTCTGAAGGCTGCCAAAGACCGGCCTCAGCTGAGCCTTGTCATGCAGTCGATCTGCGGAACCGGCATCCGGGTGTCAGAGCTTCAGTATTTTACGGTGGAAGCGGTACGGACCGGACAGATCGAGATCCGCTGCAAGGGAAAGATCCGCACGATCCTCATTCCCGGAAAGCTGAGGAAAATGCTTCTGGATTATGCGGGGAAAAACGGAATCCGAAACGGAAGTATCTTTGTGGGCCGGGACGGAAAACCATTAAGCCGGAGCTGTATCTGGGGACGGATGAAACGGCTGTGCGGCGCCGCCGGAGTCCGGGCCTGCAAGGTATTTCCACACAATCTGCGCAAGCTGTTCGCCAGAGTATTCTATTCTGTGGAAAAGGATATCGCGAAGCTGGCGGACGTGCTGGGACACAGCAGCATCAATACCACACGGATTTACATTATGACCACCGGACTGGAGCACCGCCGTCAGCTGGAACGGCTGGGCCTGGTGGTGTAAAGAAAGTATAAAAAAAACACCGCATAATATTCATTATGCAGCGCAAATCCGTTCATTTTGGACAGTTCTATCCTGTACATACGTATTCTAGCACGAGATTTACGCCAGCGCAAGAGGTGTTTTATACAAATAATCCCTGAAATATGGCCAAAAATGAATTTTCAGACAGCACAAAGGCACCCGTATGCTCTTTTTTACGAAAAAAAGAGTGAGGGTGTATTTTTATACGCCAGAAATGCCTGCGAGACATGGACTCCCGGAAGTGATTTTCCGGGATTTTCCGGAACAGGACGGGAACGGACATGCCGGACCGGGGCAGGCGCGGACATAATGAATATTATGTACGGGAAGCAGGACGGCTGCTGCGAGCGAAGCGGTCAGCAGCGGGAGGACATATGACAGAGAAGGAACTGAGGCGTCTGAGCAGGGCAGAACTGCTGGAAATGCTGCTGGCCCAGACCGAGGAGAACAGACAACTGAAAAGAGAGCTGCAGGAGGCCAGGGAAGCCCTTACAGACCGGAAGATTGCCATTGAAGAATCCGGTTCCATGGCAGAGGCTGCCCTGCGGCTGAACGGTGTGTTTGAGGCGGCGGATCAGGCAGTCCGGCAGTACCTGGAAAATATGGAGCGCGTGATGCGGGAAAGACGTGGCGAATCATGAGTGAAATCCGCAGGCAGAGAAAAAGGAAGCGCGCAGAGGCCAGAGGAAGGCCAAAGATTCCCGAAGAACGGCCCACGGCAATGCAGCTCCGGGCAGAGCTGGAGAGGGAACGGGACCGGCGGAGATTCGGACATACCTTAAGCAGCACCATTTATACGCTGGTCGTGGTGGCTGCCGTGGCGGTCCTGGTGGCTGTGCTGGTCATGCCGGTCTTCCGAATCTATGGAAGCTCCATGAATCCCACCCTGACAGAGGGAGATATCGTAGCCGCTGTGAAGGGAAGCGATCTGGAGCAGGGAGATCTGGTGGTTTTTTATTATGAAAACAAGATTCTGGTGAAACGGTACATAGCGGGTCCCGGCCAGTGGGTGGACATCGACGCGGACGGAAACGTCTACGTGGACGGAGAACTTCTGGAGGAACCCTATCTGACAGAAAAGGCTCTGGGAGAATGTGACATCGGGCTGCCCTATCAGGTGCCGGACGGAAGAATCTTTGTAATGGGGGATCACCGTTCCACTTCGGTGGATTCCCGAAGCACCTCGGTAGGCTGCGTCTCCGGGGAACAGCTGATAGGAAAGATAGTGTTCCGGGTCTGGCCGCTGTCCGGCTTTGGAACGGTAAATTAGATTAGTAGAAAAAATCAGAAAGGTTGGTGAAACAGCATGAAACCAAACAAAACGCCGCGCAAACATGCGGCATTTGCCAGTTCCAGCCGGCAGATGAAAAGGAGACCGAAAGTAAAATCATTACTGGCTGTTCTGGTGGCATTCTGCACGGTCTGCGCGCTGACAATGCCTGCGGCCACACTGGAGGGACAGGCACAGGCGTCCTGCGGCCTTGCAGAGCACACGCACGACGAAAGCTGCTATGAGTCTGTCCTTGTCTGCGGACAGGAAGAAAGCGAAGGGCACGTTCATGACGAAAGCTGTTATGAGGAGGCCCTGACCTGCGAAATCCCGGAGCACACCCATAGCGAGGCGTGCTGGGCGCAGCCCGAGACTCAGGCAGAAGCAGGAAATGAGGAGAATTCTGAAGCTGTGACAGGAGATGGAGCCGGTTCGGATATGGAAGCAGATGCCGGAACAGAGACTGGAACAGATACTGAAGCAGATACCGGAACAGGTACCGGAACGGATTCTTCCGAAAACGGTGACGCCGCAGAAGCAGGAAGCGAGACCGATTCTTCCGGGAACGCCGGAACCGGCGCCGGAGATAACGGCAGTGCGGAATCCGGAGCAGAATCCGGAGACGGGCAGACAGGGAATGGCGGCGCCGGAAGTGAGGCAGACGGAACCGCAGAGAACGGCAGCGGAACAGAGAATGCTGGTGAGCAGGGTGAGAGCACTTCTGCGGAAGACGCGTTGACAGAAGCGGACAAAACAGAGCAGGCTGAGAATCCCCAGGCAGCAGAGGAAGCCGCTGAGATGCCGGATGGAGCTACAGTACCGGAAGGATATACCGAGCAGTATACTGTGCGCGATGAGGAAAATGGTTTTGCTGTGACAGTCTACGCTCCCGAGGGAGTAGTTCCTGAAGGCGCAGTTCTGAGCGCGGAGCTTCTGGGCGAGGAGACCGAAGAATATGCGGCTGCTGAGCAGGAGCTGGCGGCAGAGACAGAAGCCGTGATGGCAGAAAACGGAGTGTCAGCGCTGTCTGAAGACGGGGCAGACGCAGCGTCGGAGGACGGTGAGGCTGCGGCGCCTTCCTATGGTTTCGCCGCGCTGGATATTCACTTTGAGTATGAGAATGGCGAAGAGGTTGAGCCGAACGGCGACGTCTACGTGGTCATCGACGCAGCAGGGCTGCTGCCGGAGGACGCCGATCCGGAGAGCGTCACTGTACAGCACCATGCGGAGCAGGAAGATGGCAGTGTGACGGTCGAGACGGTTGCAGATACGACCGAGGAGACAGCTGGTGTTGTGGCTGTGGTTGAGAATGCGGACGAAGCAGAGGCGAAGGCTGATGTGCAGGCGGCGTTTGAGGTAGATGGGTTCTCGACGTTTACGATTACGTGGGCCTCTGATAGCACTGAAACCCTTCAGGTATATTATGGCCAGATGATTGACGGCAACGTAGAGGAATTAGATGTTGCTCAATCAAGCGACTATTTTGAGTTTTCTTCTAGTAATACTATTGCTACTTTTCAGGCTCCTGAAGTGCCGGGCTATAGTTACACTGGAACGGCCTATGTTGTGAGTCAAGGTAGATGGCCGTGGAGTTCAAGAACACAAGCCCAGATTTATGATCTGCGTTATCAGAGTTCATTTATCTCTAGGGATTGGCAATATAACACAAATGTAAATGGTAGCAATAGAGGCTGGACCGATGTGAATGATAATGACAAAATATATTTTATTTATCAAAAAAATGCAGAAGCTGGAGAAACCATAGACACTGTAGATACTATTAAGCAAGGTGTCAGCATCAGCCTTTATGATTATGGAAAAGGTATAAATGGCAGTAGCTCTCTTCCAGCTTTTACAGATCGGTTTGCATTTGCTGGTGATGGCATAGGATTTAATACAGGTACTGACAATGGCATTAGCTGGTGGAATCGATGGACAAATAGCGGCGGAGGCGTTACACAAGGAATTGTGAAAAATCAGCTGACGACAGATGGCTATCCGCAGCTTAGCAGTGGCATTACTTATCCTTCTGGACATAGTAGTTTGGGATACCTGTTTGGAGCAGGTGGAGATAGTAATGTGGAAGCCTACGAGGATTTAAATTATCTATTTAAATATGATGAGGATACGGGCTATTACACTTATGACAGTTCTCAAAATTTTGCTACAATTTACCAGCCAAATGGAGAGCGTGTAGAGGATAGCAAA
>ERZ1643249.2203-NODE-2203-length-18503-cov-16.056646_pt1 | contig 18503 bp, 17 predicted proteins | sample MGYA00579263_ERZ1643249 | MGnify/ENA primary metagenome ERZ1643249 (study PRJEB29033, sample SAMEA4952264) | chicken gut metagenome | biome: Broiler Chicken; feature: Gastrointestinal Tract; material: Caecum | place: Ireland | collected 2018 | study: Broiler... | reverse complement strand
GAGGAAGACTTCCTGCGCCGCTACTATGCGGGCAGAGTAGGGTTCCGCGGCTGAAAAATTTTCCCGCGCGGGTGCCGCAAAACCGTTGACAAAACGGCGCAAACATATTATTATATTCGTAAACTTGATTCTGCCGAAGGGGAGAGACAAGTAGCGCGGGAGATAAGGTTCTCCAGAGAGCGGGGCGGATCGCTGCAAGCCCCGCGTTCCGTACCCGCCGCGAAACCGCTCTCGCCGCAGGGAGTTGCGCCGCTCCGGAACGGGCGCATGAAAGAGAGGCGGGCATCTGCCCGCAATTAAGGTGGAACCGCGCAGGCACTGCGTCCTTAAACGTATCGTTTGAGGGCGCCTTTTTATTTTCAGAAAAACACACGGAGGTAAGAGAAAAATGATCATCACACTCAAGGGCGGGGACAAAAAGGAATATGCCGCGCCCGTCAGCTGCAGGCAGATCGCGCAGGACATCAGCGAAGGGCTGGCGCGCGCCGCCGTCTGCGCCCGCGTCGACGGCAGGCTGGTCGACCTCTCCTGCGTCGTTTCCGGCGACGCCGAGGTCGAGCTCGTCACCCTCAAAGACAAAGACGGGCTTCAGGTCTACCGCCATACGGCTGCGCACGTCCTCGCGCAGGCGGTAAAGGCGATCTTCCCCACCTGCAAGCTCGCCATCGGGCCGACCATCGAAAACGGCTTCTATTATGATATCGACTTCAAGACGCCGATCACGCAGGAAGACCTCGGCAAGATCGAGGCGGAGATGAAGAACATCATCAAGAGCAATCTGCCCGTCGAACGCTTCACGCTGCCCCGCGCGGACGCGATCAGGCTGATGACCAGATATTCCGAAAAGTATAAGGTCGAACTCATCAAAGACCTCCCCGAAGGCGAAGAGATCTCTTTCTACAAGCAGGGGGATTTCACCGATCTCTGCCGCGGGCCGCATCTCCCTTCCACGGGCAGGATCAAGGCTTTCAAGCTGACGAGCATCGCCGGCGCCTATTGGCGCGGGAACGAAAAGAACAAGATGCTCACCCGCATCTACGGCACGGCCTTCGCCAAAAAAGACGAGATGGACGCCTATTTCACCATGCTCGAAGAGGCGAAAAAGCGCGACCACATCAAGCTGGGCAGAGAGCTGGGTCTGTTTGCCTTCCTCAACGAGGGCAAGGGCTTCCCGTTCTTTCTTCCGAAGGGCATGGTGCTGAAAAACACCCTCATCGACTATTGGCGGCAGATCCATACCCGCGAGGGATATGTGGAAGTGCAGACGCCCATCATCCTCAACCGCTCTTTGTGGGAGACCTCGGGGCACTGGGATCACTATAAAGAGAATATGTATACGACCAAGATCGACGGGGAAGACTGCGCCATCAAGCCCATGAACTGCCCCGGCGGCATGCTCATTTACAAACTCACGCCGCACAGCTATAAAGATCTTCCCATCCGCATGGGCGAGCTGGGCATCGTGCACCGCCACGAAAAGAGCGGCCAGCTGCACGGGCTGATGCGCGTGCGCTGCTTCACGCAGGACGACGCGCACATCTTCATGCTCCCCGAACAGATCACCGAGGAGATCAAGGGCGTCGTGCGCATCATCAACGAGGTCTACACGCTGTTCGGCTTCAAATATCACGTCGAACTCTCCACCCGCCCCGAAGACAGCATGGGCAGCGACGAGGATTGGGAGCAGGCGACGAACGCCCTGCGCGCCGCCCTCGACGATCTCGGGCTTCCCTACGAAGTCAACGAAGGCGACGGCGCCTTCTACGGCCCGAAGATCGACTTCCACCTCACCGATTCCATCGGCAGAACGTGGCAGTGCGGCACCATTCAGCTCGACTTCCAGCTCCCGCAGCGCTTTGAAGCGGAGTATACCGGCGAAGACGGCAGAAAGCACCGCCCGATCATGATCCACCGCGTCGTGTTCGGCTCCATCGAGCGCTTCATCGGCATCCTGATCGAGCATTATGCGGGCAAATTCCCCGTCTGGCTCTCGCCCGTGCAGGTCAAGCTCCTTCCCGTTTCCGACAAGTCGATGGACTACGCGCAGGAAGTGGAAAAGCAGCTGAAATCTCTCGGCATACGCGTGGAAACGGATACCCGCAACGAAAAGATCGGTTACAAGATACGCGAGGCGCAGCTGGAAAAACTGCCGTATATGCTCATCATCGGCGACAAGGAGAAGGAAGAGGGAACGGTCTCCGTCCGCATGCGCGAAAAAGGGGACATCGGATCCATGCCGCTTTCCGAATTTGCCGCCCGCGTGAAGAAAGAGAACGACGAAAAGACCGTTTTCTGAAAAGAATTGCGAAAAGCCGTTTTTTCGCTTAAAATCTGTTGACAGCGCGGAAAAAATCTGTTATTATATTGCGGTAAAGCAGAAGTATCTTCTCGCCTTGCGGCAACCGCGCTTGCAAGTGCCACAACCTGTATCGCAATAAAAGGCGCACGGCGCCTTTGCAATCGTGCGGTTCCGGCGGGTCGTATTTCTCTTTACGGCCCGCTTTTTTATTGCTCCCGCGAGGGAAATTTCTCAATGAAAAATTCTGAAAAGGACGGTACAATCTTATCAAAGACCAGCATCAGGTGAACGGAGAGATCCGCGATCAGGAAGTGAGAGTGATCGGTTCGGACGGCAATCAGCTCGGCATCATGAGCGCGCGCGAGGCGCTGCGCCTTGCCGAAGACAGCGATCTGGATCTGGTGAAAATTTCGCCCACGGCGAGGCCGCCCGTCTGCAAGATCATGGACTACGGCAAGTTCAGGTTCGAGCAGGGGAAGAAAGAAAAGGAATCGCGCCGCAATCAGAAGATGGTCGAGATCAAAGAGGTGCGCCTCTCGATGACCATCGACACGGGCGACCTGAACGTCAAGTCGCGTCAGGCGCAGAAGTTTCTCGAAGCGGGGAACAAAGTCATGGTCTCCATCCGCCTGCGCGGCAGGCAGAACGCGCACGCCTCGATGGGCGTAGACGTGATGAACGCCTTTTTCGAAACGCTCGGCGGCAAGGCTGTCATGGAGAAAAAGCCGATGAACGAGGGCAGGAACATAACCATGCTCCTTGTCCCGGCAAAGCAGTAAAAAACGGAAAATAAATCAGGTCAGATCCGGCGCGGCGCGCCCTTTTCGGGCGGGCGTGCGCTCAATCTAAAAACGGAGGAAAGAACAATGCCTAAACAGAAATCGCACAGCGGCTCCAAAAAGCGCTTTGACATTACCGGCAGCGGCAGGGTCAAGAGGGCGCAGTCCGGGAAGAACCACAAGACGGGCGAAAAGACGAGGAAGAGAAAGAGGAGCCTGCGCCAGACGGCTTTCGTCAGCGAAACGCAGGAACTCACCGTCAAGAACCAGCTGATCCCGTACAAGAAATAAGAGAGGAGGAGATAAGTCATGCGTATCAAAAGAGGTGTAAACGCTGTCAAAAAGCGCAGGAAGATATTCAGGCTTTCGAAGGGCTATTTCGGCTCCAAGAGCAAGTCTTACAGGATCGCGCGCGAAGCGGTCATGAAGTCCCTCATGTATGCCTACATCGGCAGAAAGAACAGAAAGAGAGACTTCCGCAAACTCTGGATCGCCCGCATCAACGCTGCGGCAAGGCTCAACGGCCTGTCTTACAGCAAGTTCATGCACGGGCTCAAGGTCGCAGGCATCGACCTGAACAGGAAGGCGCTCGCCGACATCGCCGTCAACGACGCCGCCGCTTTCGCGGCGCTTGCCGAAAAGGCGAAAGCCGCCATAGCATAACGACCGGAAAACCTTCTTCTTTCGCAAGAAGGTTTTTTTGGTGAACAAGCCATGCTGATAACATCGCGAAACAATCCGTTCGTCCGCCGCGTCTTTTCTCTCCGGGAAAAGAAATACCGCAGGGAATACGGCGAATATTTCGTCGAAGGCGTCAAACAGGTGCGCGAGGCGTTTGCCGGCGGGGCAGAGGTGCGCGAGGTCGTCGCCGCGGAGAGCTATTCCGGCGAGATCTTTTCGGAAGAGAAACTCACCCGCGTGTCCGACTCTGTCTTTGAAAAACTTTCAGACGAGCCTTCCCCGCAGGGCATCCTCGCGGTGCTCGCCCTTCCGGAAACGGAGGCTGCTCCCCCCGCGGGCAGGAGCCTTCTGCTTGACGGGATCGCAGACCCCGGCAATCTCGGCACCATTTTGCGCACGGCGAACGCCGCGGGGTACGAAGACATTTATCTCCGTGCCTGCGCCGATCCCTTCGCGCCCAGATGCGTCCGCGCGGCGATGAGCGGGGTCTTTTTCGTCCGCCTGCATACGGGCACGGACGCGCAGCTCTCGGCCGTTCTCTCGGGCGTGCCGCTGATCTGCGCGGATATGGAAGGGGAAGACGTGTTTTCCTTTTCCGCACCCGAAAAATTCTGCCTCGTTATCGGCAACGAAGGCAGCGGCGTCACGCAGGAGGTGCGCGCCGCCTGCTCTTACACCGTCCGCATTCCCATGCGGGAGAGCTGCGAAAGCCTCAACGCCGCCGTTTCGGCGGGCATCCTCATGTACGAACTTTGCCGCGGAAGAGCCTTTCCTCCCGTCGGCTGATACTTTTTTATAAGGAGAACCAGATCATGTCAGGACACAGCAAATGGCATAATATACAGGCAAAGAAGGGCAAGGCGGATGCCGCCCGCGGCCGCATCTTCACCAAACTCGGCAGGGAGATCTCCGTCGCCGCGAAGGGCAATCCCAATCCCGATACGAACAGCAAACTCGCCGACGCCATCGCGAAGGCAAAGGCGAACAATATGCCCAACGACAATATCCAGCGCTGCATCAAAAAAGCGGCGGGCGAAATGGGCAGCGTCAACTACGAAACGCTCGTCTATGAAGGGTACGGCGTGGGCGGTTCCGCCCTCATCATCAATACGCTGACGGACAACAAGAACCGCACCGCGGGAGACGTGCGCAGCACGCTCGCCAAGCACGGCGGCGAAATGGGCAATACCGGCTGCGTGTCCTATATGTTCAGCAATAAGGGGCTCATCGTCGTGGAGCGCACCCTCGACCTCGACGAAGACACCATCACGGAATACGCCATCGACGCGGGCGCCGACGATGTCGCCGTCCTCGACGACGTGTACGAGATCTACACCGACCCTGCATCCTTCTCTGCCGTGCGCAAATATCTCGAAGAAAAGGGGCTTTCCTTCCTCGAAGCGGACGTGCGCATGATCCCGCAGAACAAGATCGAACTTTCCCCCGAAAATACCGAAAAATTCCTCAAACTTCTCGACAAGCTGGAAGAACTCGACGACGTGCAGGATGTCTACCACAACGTCGACCTTCCCGACGACGAAGAGGAAGAATAAGCACATTCGCGCAGTATTCTGCGTGGCATAATATGCCGTATAATGCGGCAGAGGAGGCGCTTATGACGGTAGCGGAGACCTGCCTGAAAGCAAAGGAACACGTCCCTTCCATTGCGTTCGCGTCGGAAGCGGACATGAACGCGATGCTGTCCGCCTCGGCGGCGGCGCTGCGCGCGCGCGCCGGCGAAATCATCGCGGAGAATGCGGAAGAAGTCGCCGCCTGTACGCGCGGCGCACAGTTCGCCGACAGGCTCATGCTGGACGAAAAGCGGATCGACGGCATTGCCGCCGGGCTTGAAAAGCTCATCGGGCTTCCCTGTCCCGTCGGAGAAGTGCTCGAAGAGCGCACCCTTTATAACGGGCTGCAGCTGCGCCGCGTCCGCGTGCCCTTCGGCGTGATAGGTATCATTTACGAGGCGCGCCCCAACGTCACGGCGGACGCCGTCGGGCTTGCGATCAAGAGCGGCAACGCGGTCGTTCTGCGCGGCAGCAAGGATGCGATCCGTTCCAACCGCGCCATCGTCCGCGTCATGAAGGACGCCGTCCGCGATGCGGGGTTCGACCCCGAGTTCATCCAGCTCATAGAGGATACGACGCGCGAAGGCGCCGCACAGTTCATGAAGATGAACGGCGTCGTCGACGTCCTCATCCCGCGCGGCAGCGCGGGGCTCATCCGTTCCGCGGTGGAAAACGCGACCGTTCCCGTCATCGAAACGGGCACGGGCAACTGCCACGTCTATTTTGAAAAGACGGCGGACATCGGCAAGGCGCTCCCCATCCTCATCAACGCCAAAACGCAGCGCACCTCCGTGTGCAACGCCTGCGAGAGCCTGCTCATAGACGAACCCTTTGCCCGCGTCCATCTTTCCGGGATCGTGTCCGCCCTGCGCGGCAAAGGGGTGGAGATCGTCGCCTGCGAAAAGTGCCGCGCGCTCATGCCCGATCTCGCGCCCGCGACGGAAGAGGACTATGCCGCGGAATTTCTCGCGCTGAAAATTTCCGTGAAGATCGTAAGCGGCGTGGAAGAAGCGATCTCACACATCAACCGGTACGGCACGCACCACAGCGACGCGATCGTCACCGAAGACGCCGCCGCCGCGGAAAAGTTCCTCAATGAAGTGGACAGCGCCGCCGTCTACGTCAATGCGAGCACACGCTTTACCGACGGCTTTGAATTCGGTCTGGGCGCGGAAATGGGCATCTCCACCCAAAAACTTCACGCGCGCGGGCCGATGGGGCTGCGCGAGCTTACGTCTTATAAATATCAGATCCGCGGCGAAGGGCAGATCCGCGGCTGAAAAATTTTTTCCGGCCTCCCGCATAACTTCCGCAAAAGCGCAGATAATATTGTTGTCAGCAGCGGAAGAGCAGGCCGGTCGAATGAAAGAAATTGTTTTGCAGGAACTCGGTTTGTGAGAATGGTTTGCGCAAATTTCGCTGCTTTCATATAAAGTCACGCGATCGGATGCGGCGAAAATTCTTATGCACCGGATTGAAGAAAAAATTTTTTCGGAAAATCGGTTTTAAGCGTAAAAAATGCACCCGCAGAAGAAAGCGGGGCGATTTTAAGAGGAAAAGAGCGAGAAATTGTTCGATTCCTCTTATTTTTTTGCATTTTTTGCCGCTCTCTGCTCGTTTTATCTCCTTTTTGCGCGGTTTACAAATTTTTCCGCATATGATACAATAGGGAAAAAGGAGGGGTTTATGGCTCGCAGAAACAATGCGCGGAACGCGGCGGAAAAGGCGGCGAAGAAGACGCATCCCGTCACGCTGATCCTCGCCGTTCTCTTTTTCATCGCCGGCGCCGCCGGCGGCGTCTTTGCCTTTTCCGGGCTGACCGAAAACGACAAGTTCGTGCTCAACGGCGAAAAGGAGGTGCGCCTCGCCGTCGGCGAAAACTTTGAGGATCCCGGCGCGACCGTCATTTCATTCGGCAGAGATATCTCCGCCGACGTCATAGTTGCGGGGGAACGCGATTCTTTTGATCCCGCTGTCGAAGGTGTCTATCGGTTTCTTTATAAGGTAGACGATATCAGGTGGGGAGATTATCAGCTCGTCCGCACGGTCATCGTCGGAGATCCGGAGCAGGGCGGCACGCAGGAAGGCGCGGCGGATGAGGAGGCATAAAACATGGCAAAAAAGAAAGTAAATCCTGCCCTTACCGTATTTGTCTGTCTGCTCGCTCTCGTCATCGGCTTTGCCGCGGCGTTCTTTCTGTATGCTTATATAAAGAAGCCGAAGGGCGGCGACGTCTACGTCAGCGGAGACATTTCCTTCCACTTCATGGAGCTTGGAAATAAGGCATCCGGAGACAGTATCTATATCAAAGCGGGCAATACGGATATACTGATCGATGCCGGTTCAGTAGAAAGCAGTACGGATACGACATCGGAGTACATAAAGCGGTATTGTACAGATAATGTATTGGAATATGTCATCGTCACGCATGCAGACAGCGATCATATCGCCGGCTTTGCGGGCAGTTCATCATCCCCGAGTATTTTTGACCGGTTTACCTGCGAAACGGTCATCGGCTTCAACCTTACCAATAAGGAACTGACGACAGCCAGCGGCAATCCTACGACATATGCGCAATATCGCGAGCAGCTGCAAGAGGCGATCGACGGCGGAGCAAAGTATTATACGGCGCTTGATTGTTATAACAATAAAGACGGCGCGCAGCGCACTTATACTTTGGCGAACGGTATCGAAATGGAAATACTGTACAATTATTATTATGAACACGAGAGCGCGGATGAAAATAATTATTCCGTGTGTGTGATGTTCAATCAGGGAGACAAACATTTCCTGTTTACGGGTGATCTGGAAGAGGACGGGGAAGAGCGGCTCGCGGAATTTTACGATCTCCCCGAGGTAGAGCTTTTCAAGGCGGGGCATCATGGCTCCAAAACGTCCTCGACAGACGCTCTCCTGTCCGAAATCAGGCCCAAAATCGTGTGCGTATGCTGCTGTGCGGGATATAATCAATATAATGCGGCGGAAGAGAACGTCTTTCCCACGCAGGCGATGATCGACCGCGTTTCCGTTTATACGGACAAGGTGTACGTTACCTCCCTCTACGACGAATCCGCGGAAGAAGGCTTTGTATCCATGAACGGTAATATCGTCGTCACCTCCGGCAGCGGCGGCGTGACCGTAAACTGTTCGGACAACAATACCCTTCTCAAAGATACGGAGTGGTTCGCGAATAACCGCGAGATGCCCGCCGCATGGGCGGCGGCATAGAAAGATCGGGCGGGCAGGCAGAAAAATCTTTTGCCGCCCGCCCTTTCCCTGCGGAAAATTCTTGCTAAAATCGTCCAAAAGTATTAAAATAGTGGCGTTACAGTTTATTTGCAGGAGAGAAGAAATTGATTCGGAACGATTTACGGAACGTGGCGATCATTGCGCACGTCGACCACGGCAAAACGACGCTCGTCGATCAGATGCTCAAACAGAGCGGCACCTTCAGAGAAAACCAGGTCGTGGAGGAGCGCGTGATGGACTCCAACGCCCTCGAGCGCGAGCGCGGCATCACTATCCTCGCCAAAAACACATCCGTCCATTATCACGGCGTCAAGATCAACATCATCGACACCCCGGGGCACGCCGATTTCGGCGGCGAAGTCGAACGCGTCCTCAAGATGGTCAGCGGCGTCCTGCTGCTCGTCGACGCGGCGGAAGGCCCCATGCCGCAGACGCGCTTCGTCATGCAGAAGGCGCTCGAACTCAACCACAAACTCATCATCGTCGTCAATAAAGTGGATCGCCCCGACGCGCGCATCGCCGAAGTGCAGGACGAGATCCTCGAGCTTCTGCTCGACCTCAACGCCAGCGACGACCAGCTCGACAGCCCCATCCTGTTCTGTTCGGGCAGGGCGGGCACGGCGTCGCGCTATGCCGACAAGGAGGGCAAAGACCTCACCCCGCTCTTCGATACTATCCTCAATCATATCCCGCCCATGCAGGTAGACGAAAACGGGCCCATGCAGCTGCTCGTGTCCTCCATAGACTATAACGACTACGTCGGCCGCATCGGCATCGGCAGGATCGAGCGCGGCAGGGTGCGCGCCAACCAGGAAGTCGCCATCTGCAACCACAATATCCCTTCCGTCAACAGGCGCGGCAAACTCGTCAATCTCTATCAGATCGAGGGCCTTTCCCGCGTCCCCGTGGAGAGCGCAGCGGCGGGCGACATCGTCTGCTTTTCCGGGCTGGAAGGCATCAACATCGGCGATACCGTCTGCGCGACGGACAAGATAGAGGCCGTTCCCTTCGTCAGGATCAGCGAACCCACCGTCGAGATGACCTTTTCCGTCAACGACAGCCCCTTTGCCGGCAAAGAGGGCAAGTTCGTCACCTCCCGCCACCTGCGCGAGCGCCTCTACCGCGAACTGCTGCGCGACGTTTCCTTAAAAGTGGAAGACACCGACTCCGCCGAAGCGTTCAAGGTCAGCGGCAGGGGGGAAATGCACCTCTCCATCCTCATCGAAACCATGCGCCGCGAAGGCTACGAGTTTCAGGTCAGCACTCCGCGCGTGCTGTACAAGACCATAGACGGCAAGCTGTACGAACCCGTCGAGCGGCTCATCGTCGACGTTCCCGAAGAGGGAACGGGCGCGGTGTTCCAGAGCATGGGCGAACGCAAGGGCGAACTCGTGCACATGAGCGCCGTCGGCTCGCGCATGCGCCTCGAATTTCTCATTCCCGCCCGCGGGCTGTTCGGATATAAGAGCGAATTTCTCACCTCGACGAAGGGCGAAGGGGTCATGAACTCCATCTTCTTTGAATATCAGCCCTATAAAGGCGACATCCGCCGCCGCGATACCGGTTCTCTCGTCGCCTTCGAATCGGGCGAGGCGGTCACTTACGGGCTGTTCAACGCGCAGGACCGCGGCATCCTCTTCATCGACCCGGGCACGCAGGTATACGAGGGCATGGTGGTCGGCGTTTCGCCCAAGACGGAGGACATCAACGTCAACGTCTGCAAAAAGAAGCACATGACCAACACCCGCGCCGCCGGCAGCGACGACGCGATGCGCCTCAATTCTCCCAAGAAGATGAGCCTCGAAGAGTGCCTCGAATTTCTCAACGACGACGAACTGCTCGAGGTCACGCCCGTCTCCCTGCGCATCCGCAAGCGCATCCTCGACAGCGAGCTGCGCGCAAAGGCCCGCGCGAAAGAGAAAAAGGCATAAAAGGGCGCACTGCGCTCATACAATATCCCCGACGGAATATTTTCCGGAGGGGATATTTTTTATGGAACAGAACGTACAGGCGGCCGCGCAGACGGCGCTCATCGAACAGCAGAAAAAGATCACCGTCACGGGCGTGGAGAGCGTAGACGCCTTTTCCGACCGCCAGATCGCGCTCACGCTTTCCGGCGGCGGGGGCGCGTCGATCGGCGGAGAAGGGCTGAAGATCGTCAATTTCTCCAAGAGCAGCGGCTCCTTCACCGCGGTCGGCAAGGTGCACGGCATCCGCTTTACGGGCGGCAAAGAGAAACTTTCGCGGAGGCTGTTCGGATGACGGAGCCGGGCGCCGCGGCGGCGTGCGCCTTTGCGGGGATCCTCGCCGGCCCGCTGTACACCGTTTTGAGCGTTCTCTGCGCGCCGCTGCGGTACAGGGCGGCCCGCATAACGGCAGACATCCTCTTTTTCCTGCTCTTTGCGGCGGTATTCGCGGGCGTATGCGCCGCTTTCCGCCTGCCTGCCGTGCGCGCCTATATGATCCTCTCCGCTCTGGCGGGGCTGCTGCTCTATCTCATAAGTTTGCACAGAATACTTGCCTTTTTCGGGAAAAGGCTGTATAATAAATGCAGGAGCAGCTGCAAGGCGATATTCATGCGGCTGAAACGCGCACATGAAAGAAGAAAAGTTCAAAAAGGTAGTGATGGGGGCGACGGTCGCGGCCGTCCTTCTGCTCGCCGTCCTGCTCATCTTCCTCGTGTATCAGCTCATCGCGATCTCGGTGCGCAGAAACCGTGAGGCGGAACTGACGGCGCAGTTGCAGGAATGCCTCGCGTATATCGAACAGGCAGAGAGCGACCTCGAAGTCTACCGCGGCAGGGTATGGCTCGAAACGCTTGCCCGCGAACTCGGCATGAAGGGGCTGGGGGATATAGATTGGGACGCCGCCGCGGCGGCCGCGCAGCTGCACATAGCCGTCCGTGACGGCGAACTCGTACTGCTTGCAGAGGTCGGCGATCTATGAAATATGCGGTGATCGACATCGGTTCCAACTCCGTCCGCCTGCTCCTTTGGGCGGACGGTCATACTTTATACAAAAAAATAAACACGACGCGCCTCGGCGAGGGGCTTTCCCGCACGGGCGTCATTTCCGGGCAGGCGGCGGCGCGCACGGTCGATGCGATCGCCGCTTTTTGCGCGCAGGCAAAAAGCGAAGGCGCGGAGCGCACCTTCGCCTTCGCCACCGCGGCGGTCAGGTCTGCAAAGAACGGGCAGGCATTCGTCTCCGACGTGCTCTCGCGCTGCGGGCTGGCAGTCGACGTCCTCTCCGGCGAACGGGAGGCGCGGGCAGGGCTTCTGGGCGCATTGGAAGGCAAAGACGGCGGCATCGTCGACGTCGGCGGCGCGAGCAGCGAAGTCACCGTATCCCTCGGAGGGAAGGTCGTCTATTCGTACAGCCTCGGGCTGGGCGCCGTGTTACTGAAAGATCTGTGCGGAGAAGATCCCGCCGCGCTCGCGCGCGTCATCGGAGAACGCGTGGAGGAATACGGAGAAGTTCCCCGCGCGGAGATGACCGCGGTGGGGGGTACGGCGACCTCGCTCGCCGCGCTCGCGCGCGGCATACAGCCGTACGATCCCGCAAAGGTGCACGGCACCTTCCTTACCGCGGAGGAGATCGAAGGATGGGGAGGGCGCCTTCTCGGCATGACGCAGAGCGAGCGCCTTGCGCTGAAAGGGATGGATCCCGCCCGTGCGGATATCCTCGGCGGCGGAGCATTGCTGCTCGGCGGCATTCTCCGCAAGATCGGGGCGCGCGGCGTGCGCGTCAGCGAACGCGACAACATGGAAGGCTATCTCCTGCTTTCGGAGGAGGAAAGGTGATGCGCGCCCTTCAGAAGGCGCTGCGCATCGCCGATTATCTGCTCACCTTTGCGCTTGCGGTCGTCGTCGTGCTGCTCGCTTACAGAAAGTATTGGGAGAGCTACGATTCCTTTCTGCTCATCCTTTCCCTCGTCCTCGGCGGTGTCGTGTCCTCCGCCGCGTGCTGTGCCTTTCACGAGCTGGGGCACGTCTTGTTCGGCAAGATATGCGGCTTCCGTTTCAACAGTATGCGCGTCGGTTTCGTCCGCATCTACCGCCGCGACGGGAAGCTGCGCATCGCCTTCGGCAGACTCCCCGATTCTCTGGCGGGGGCGACGGAAATGCTGCCCGCCGATACTGACAGCCTTTACGGCAGGTTCCTCGCCGTCGTCGCGGGCGGGCCGGTCTTTTCCCTGCTCTTTCTGGCGGGCTGTACCGTGGCGCTCGCCCTGCATGAAAGCCTTCCCTTTGCGGCGTTCGTCTTTGCCTGTACGGCGGTGCCCTGTGCCTTTCATATCTTTTTCTACAACGTCCTTCCCTTCAACGACGACAATATGGACACCGACGGCGGGATGCTCCGCGGCCTGATAAAAAAAGAGCCGTCCTATATGACGGCGGTCAACATCCTCACCATAGAGGGATATCTCTTTCAGGGCAGGACGCCGGGAGAAATAGACGGTGACCTCTATTTCGGGCTTCCCCAGCTTCCGGAAGACGACATGAATTTCATCCTCCTCACGAGCTACCGCTTTTCCTACTATCTTGACCGCGGCGATTTTGCCTCCGCTGCCAAAGCGGGCGACCGGCTGGAAAGCGTCCTCTGCTACGTTCCCGCCGTGTATAAAGGGGAGATCGGTGAGGAGATCCTCTTCAATAAGTGCGCCGTACAGCGCGACGCCGAGGGCGCAAAGCGCTTTTATCCGTCCGTGGCGCAGTTTCTGAAAGGGGAAAACACGCTGCCTTCGCACCGCGTTGCGGCTGCGTACGAACTGTATGTGAACGGCGACTTCAAAGCTGCCCTGCAGGAAGTGAGCGCCGCGCAGCAGTGCGCGGAGAACTGCCCGGTGCCGGGCGAGGAAAAGTATGAACGCAGGCTGCTTGCGCGCATACGCGCCGATATGGACGCCGCGCGTTCGGCCGGACACACCGAATAATCCCCGAAAGGTAAAGGAGGAGCTTGCGCATCGGGCGCAAGCTCCTCCTTTTTTTCAGGACGGCCTGTTCAGCCTGCCGTAGCAGGCGGGGCAGACGGCGCCCGTTCTTTTGCGGCATTCTCCGCAGACGAACGCCCCGCATTCCTCGCAGATATAGCCGTCCGGCGCGTTGCACTCTCTGCCGCATATCCCGCAAATAGAACCGTTCATTTTACCGCCTCCTTTCCGCCCGAAAGTATGTTCCGGCGGCGTCGTTTTTATGCAGAGATCTCCCTTTCGGCCGGAATATTTTTCTTTGTCGCTGGAAAAACCCGACGGTTACCTATACCCGCCCCGTTTTCGCGGCTCTGAAGGGCGTTTAAGGGCGTTAAATGAGATCGGCGTAAATTTTATTTGCCTGAAGAGAGCCAAAACGCTTTGATTTGAGGGCAAAATATGGTATAATATAAGCAAGAAAAATTCGCATCGTTTCAGACGCTGACAGGAGAATTTCAGGCTATGGCAAACAAAGTGCAAGGCGAATACGGGGAAGAGCAGATACAGGTACTCGAGGGGCTCGAGCCGGTACGCAAGCGCCCCGGTATGTACATCGGTTCCACCGACGAACGCGGCCTGCATCACCTCGTGCAGGAGATCGTTGACAACTCCATCGACGAGGCGCTCGCGGGCTACTGCAATACGATCAGGGTCACGATCAATAAAGACGGTTCCTGCTCCGTGGAAGACAACGGCAGGGGTATCCCCACGGGTATCCACCACAAAGAAGGCATTTCCTCCGTCGAGCTGGTGCTTACCAAGTTGCACGCGGGCGGCAAGTTCGGCGGCGGCGGATATAAGATCTCGGGCGGGCTGCACGGCGTCGGGCTCTCCGTCGTCAACGCGCTCTCCGAATGGCTGGAAGTAGAGGTCTCCCAGAACGGGCACGTCTACAAGCAGATCTACAACCGCGGCGTGCCGCAGCGCGCCCTCGCGATCGTCGGGGATACGGACAAGACGGGTACGAAAGTCACCTTCTATCCCGACGACGAAATTTTTGAAACGGTCGTATTCAACTACGACAACCTCAAAGTCCGCCTGCGCGAGCTCGCGTACCTGAACAAGGGGCTGACCATTTCCATCCGCGACGAGCGCGAAGAAAAGCCGAAGTTCGACGAGTTCTGCTACGAGGGCGGCATCCTGCACTTCGTGGAAGACCTCAACAGGAACAAAGAAACGCTCTTTTCCGCTCCCGTCTATTTTGAAGAGGAACAGGGCGACAGCGCCATCGAGGTCGCCATTCAGTATAACGACGGCTACAACGAAACCATCTTCAGCTACGCGAACAATATCCACACCGAGGAAGGCGGCACCCATCTCGACGGTTTCAAAGCGGCGCTCACGAAGGTCATCAACGACGCGGGCCACCGCCTGAACATCCTCAAAGAGAACGACAAACTTTCGGGCGAAGACGTCCGCGAGGGGATCACCGCCGTCGTTTCCGTCAAACTGACCGAGCCGCAGTTCGAAGGGCAGACAAAGACCAAGCTGGGCAACAGCTCCATGCGTTCCTTCGTGCAGAAGGCGACCGTCGAGCATCTCGGCACCTATCTCGAAGAAAACCCGTCGCAGGCGCGCGAACTCATCCTTCGCTGCATCACCGCGCAGAAGGCGAGAGACGCCGCGAGGAACGCCCGCGAGCTTACCCGCCGCAAGGGTATTCTGGAAAACACGACGCTGCCCGGCAAACTTGCCGACTGCAGCGAAAAGCGCTCCGAACTGTGCGAGATCTACCTCGTCGAGGGCGATTCCGCGGGCGGTACCGCAAAGCAGGGCAGAGACCGCCGCTTTCAGGCGATCCTTCCGCTGCGCGGCAAGATCCTCAACGTCGAAAAGGCGCGCCTCAATCACGTTCTCGAAAACGAGGAGATCAAGAGCATGATCACCGCTTTCGGCTGCGGCATTCACGACGATTTCGACGAGAGCAAGCTCCGCTACGACCGCATCATCTGCATGACGGATGCCGATGTCGACGGCAGCCATATCCGCATCCTGCTGCTCACCTTCTTCTTCCGCTTCATGCGCCCGCTCATCGAAAACGGGCACGTCTATGTGGCGCAGCCGCCCCTGTATAAGGCGACGCGCGGCAAAGAGGAAAAGTATATGTATTCGGATGCCGAACTCGACGCCTACCGCGCCGAAAACCCCGGCAAATTCGATTTGCAGCGCTATAAAGGCCTGGGCGAAATGAACAGCACCCAGCTTTGGGAAACGACGATGAACCCCGCCACCCGCACGCTTCTGCGCGTCAACATGAAAGACGCGGTGGAGGCAGACGAAATGTTCTCGCTGCTCATGGGCGAAAAGCCCGAGCTGCGCAGGCAGTTCATCGAACAGAACGCGAAGCTCGTCGCGGAACTTGACGTTTGAGAGGTATGACAGATGGCTAAAAAAGAGACGAGCCCCGAGCTTACCGAAGAGTTCAAAAAAACTCTCGCAATGACGAACATGATCGACGTCGAAGTGGACGACGAGCTGAAAAAATCCTTCATAGCCTACGCTATGGCGGTCAATGTCAGCCGCGCCATCCCCGACGTCCGCGACGGGCTGAAGCCCGTACACCGCCGCATCCTGTATTCCATGCACGAGATGGGGCTTTATAACGACAAGGCGTACCGCAAATGCGCGCGTATCGTCGGCGACGTGCTCGGCAAATATCACCCGCACGGCGATTCCGCCGTCTATGACGCGCTCGTGCGCCTCGCGCAGGACTTCACCATCAACTGCCCGCTCGTAGACGGGCACGGCAACTTCGGTTCCGTCGACGGCGACCCGCCCGCTGCGATGCGTTACACCGAGGCGAGGATGTCCAAACTCGCGGCAGAGATGCTGCGCGATCTCGACAAGGAGACGGTGGACTTTTATCCGACCTTCGACGACACGGGCATGCAGCCGACCGTGCTGCCCGCCCGCTTCCCGAACCTGCTCGTAAACGGCAGCGACGGCATCGCCGTCGGCATGGCGACGAATATCCCGCCGCACAACCTTGCGGAGGTCATAGGCGGCGTCATCGCCCAGATCGACAACCCCGAGATCACCGTCGACGAGCTGATGGAATACATCCCCGCGCCCGATTTCCCCACGGGGGCAATCCTGATGGGCAGGGCGGGCATCAAGCGCGCCTACCGCACGGGCAGAGGGAACTATATCCTGCGCGCGAAGTGCGAGATCGAAGACTACACCTCCGGGAACACCCGGCGCACCCGCATCGTCGTCACCGAGATCCCGTATCAGGTCAACAAAGAGCGGCTCATCAAGAACATCGCCGACCTCGTGAAGGATAAGCGCGTCGAGGGGATCTCCGACATCCGCGAAGAATCCGACCGCGAAGGGATGCGCATCGTCATCGAACTCCGCAAAGACGCGAACGCGCAGGTCGTGCTCAACACGCTCTATAAACACACGCAGCTGCAGACTTCCAACGGCATCATCATGCTTGCCCTCGTCGACGGCGAGCCGAAGGTGCTCAACCTCAAAGAGGTCATCCATTACTACATCGAACATCAGAAAGACGTCATCGTCCGCCGCACGCGTTTCGATCTGAACAAGGCGGAGGAGCGCGCCCACATCGTCGCGGGGCTGGTACTCGCCCTCGCCAATATAGACGAGGTCATCGCCATCATCAAGGCTTCCGCGGACAAGAACGTCGCCTGCGAAAAGCTCATGCAGGCATTCGAGCTTTCCGACAAGCAGGCGAACGCCATCCTCGAGATGCGCCTGCAGCGCCTCACCTCTCTCGAGGTGGAAAAACTGCAGGAAGAACTGGCCGAACTCGAAAAGACGATCGCCGATCTCAAAGACATCCTCGCCAACGAATGGCGGGTGCTCGCCATCATCAAGGAGGATCTTGCCGCCATCCGCGATAAGTTCCCCGGCGAGCGCAAGACCGAGCTTTCCTACGATTACGGCGAGATCGACGTGGAAGACCTCATCGAAGAGGAAGACGTCGTCATCTCCATGACGCATTCTGGCTACGTCAAGCGCCAGCCCGTCGCCGAATACAAGGCGCAGCGCCGCGGCGGCATGGGCGTCACCGCGCACAGGCCGAAGGATGAAGACTTCGTCGAAAGGCTGTTTATCAGCTCCACGCACGACAATATTCTCTTCTTCTCCAGCTTCGGCAAAGTGTATTCCATCAAGGGCTACGAGATACCCGAAGCACAGCGTCAGGCGCGCGGCAGGGCGATCGTCAACCTCCTGCAGATCGCGCAGGACGAAAAGATCACCGCCGTCATCCCGCTCAAAAAGGATACCGACGGGTTTATCGCGATGGCGACCCGCAACGGGCTCATCAAAAAGACGGCGCTTTCAGAATTTGAAAATATCCGCAAAGTGGGCAAGATCGCCATCAGGATCAACGAGGGCGACGAGCTGATTTCCGTGCAGTTCACGACCGGCGAAGACGAGCTGATCATCGCCTCTTCCGAAGGCAAGTGCATCCGCTTCTCCGAGCAGGGCGTCCGTCCGATGGGCAGGGATACGCAGGGCGTCAGGGCGATGGATCTGGGCGAAGGCGACTATCTCGTCGATATGCTCGTCGTCAAGCCCGGCTGCCAGATCCTCACGATCACTTCCAAAGGCTACGGCAAGCGTTCCGAAGTGGAAGACTACCGCCTGCAGGGCCGCGCCGGCAAGGGCATCAAGGCGGGCGTGTTCAACGAAAAGACGGGGCATCTCGTCAACCTCAAGATCGTCAGCGAAGACGAAGACATCATGATCATCTCCAACAACGGCACGATCATCCGCATGCACGTTTCGGATATCTCGATGATCGGCAGGAACACGCAGGGCGTGCGCGTCATGCGCCTCAAAGATTCCGAGGTGGCGACCGTCGCCGTCGCGCCGAGGGAGGAGGAAGAGGAACCGTCCGGCGAAGAGGAGACCCCCGCCGGAGAGGAAACGGCGGAAGCCCCCGTTCCCCCCGAAGAAGCCGCCCCCGATGAAGAATAATT
>ERZ1643249.2202-NODE-2202-length-18503-cov-16.691023_pt1 | contig 18503 bp, 19 predicted proteins | sample MGYA00579263_ERZ1643249 | MGnify/ENA primary metagenome ERZ1643249 (study PRJEB29033, sample SAMEA4952264) | chicken gut metagenome | biome: Broiler Chicken; feature: Gastrointestinal Tract; material: Caecum | place: Ireland | collected 2018 | study: Broiler... | reverse complement strand
GTCCTTTTTGTGCTCCTGCGGCGTGCCGCGGTATACCATCGTATCCAGACCGCCGATGACGAACCCCTCTTTCAGATAAAAAAGACACGCGCCGAGGTTGTTGTCCTGCGCCTGCGTATAGATCCCGCGGTATCCCCTGCCCGAGGCGATCTCTTTTGCTTTTCCGAGCAAGGTGCCGGCTACGCCCTCCCTGCGATACGCGCGGTTCACTTTCAGGTCATAGAGATACATATACCCGAACGGCGCTTCTTTCAGGACGGCGACGCCGACGCACTTTTCTTCGCAATATGCCCCTATATAGACGCTGCCGGGCTCCCCGTACTCATATTTTTCGTCCGGAAAGCACATCTGCGAGCGCTCGGGAAAGTATTCTGCGGTATAACTCCATTCCTCACGGATATACGAGGGCACAAGCCTGCCGAAAATTTCAAAAGGTTCGTTCGGCAGGGAGATGTCCTCTTTATCCTCCCCGCCGATCGGGCGGACGGTGATCTCTTTATGCAAAACGCGCCTCCTTCCGTAAAGCCGCCGCGGAAAATTCCGCGGCGGCTGCGTCTCTCTATTTTCGTTTGAACAGGGTGCGGTGACAGCTGTCGCACTCGATGAGCGTACCCGAATCGAGTTTGGACATCTCCGCGAGCGAAAGCTCCATGCCGCACTGCGGGCAGCGGTTGTTCGCGACTTCGCAGACGACGGGGAACAGTTTTTCTTTCCGCTTCGCCTTATATTTTTCCAGCGTGGCCGCGGGGACGGCTTTGGCGAGCTGCGCGAGCTCCTTTTCGATCTTTCCGATCTCCTCGGCGTGCGCCTGCTTGACGGCGGCGTCTTTCTCCTTATATTCTTTATACTGCTTCTGCATGGCGATCGTCTGCTTTTTCGCCGCCTGGTATTCGGCGGACGCCTCTTCGATCTGCGAGGAGAGCCTGTTTATCTCGGTTTTCAGCACGCGGAGGCTGTCCGCGATCTGGGAGGCGCTCTTTTTATAGAAGGAGAGTTCGCCGCCCTGCTCGCCGATCATCTCGTCGAGATTTTCGTAATCTCTGATGGTGTCGGCGATCTCGGCATACTTCGCTTCCAGCCGCTCGAAGGCGCGGCGCAGTTCGGTCGCCTTCACGTCCAGCGCTTCCAGCTTTTCCGGCGCCTTTTTGAGGAATTTGAGCGCGGTCATATACTTTTTGTGCTCTTCGGTGGAAGAGATCTCGCGCTCGACGGCGCGAAGCCTGCCGTCCGCTTCCTGATATTTCAGCAATTCGTCGATCATATTTTTACCTCCGTGCTCAAAGCATACCCGCGTCTTCGTGCCAGAAACAGGGCACGCCGAGTTTGTCCTTCAAGCTCTGATATATTTTTTTGAATCCGTAATTTTCGCTCGCGTAATGCGTGAGCTGCACGACGTTCAGCCCGCTTTCGAGCGCGTCGCAGATGATGTTGTGCTTTATGTCTGCCGAGACGACCGCCTGTGCGCCGCCCCGTTTTGCCGCGGAAAGAGCGGCGCCGTCAAGCCCCGCGCCGCAGAAAGAGGCGACGCGCGAGATCGTGCGTTCTTCCCCGTACATGAAGGCGCGCTGCGTGTCCAGCTCCCGCATCAGCCCCGCCGCAAAAGCGGAAAAGGGCTGCGGCGCTATATCGAACACCCTGCCGTAACCGCCGCCGTCGATCTTGTCTACGGGCGGGAGAGCGCCTTTTGCGCCGAGGGCGCGGGCGAGGCTCTCGTCGGTACCGCCGGGCGCGCAGTCTATGTTGAGGTGCATGGAGATGACCCCGATGCCCGCCCCGACCGCGCGCAGCAGGCGCGCGCCGAGAGGATCGTCCGCCAGAAGATTGGCGACGGGAAAAAAGATGGCGGGATGGTGGGTGACGATGAGGTTTGCGCCCGCCTTCTCCGCCGCGCCGATGGCGCCCTGCGAAAAGTCGAGGGAAAAGAGCGCGCCGGAGATCTCGCGGCCTTCGTCGATGAGGATGCCGCTGTTGTCATGCCCGCCATAGGCGGCGACATATCCGTCGCTCATGCTCTTGGGATATGCCGCGTCGATCTTACCGTAAATTTCTCTGAGCTTCATCGTAAGCCTCCGTGAGTTCTTTCAGCCTGCGTGCCGCAGCCTCCCCTCCTCCCGTGCGCGAGCGCCACTTTTCCGCCTCCGCGCGCAGCCACGCGAGGAAATCCTGCGAGGGGGAATGCAGGTTGTCGTACCCGAAACGGAGGGAGCGTTCGTCGTATTCCCGTACAGGAGCGCCTTTCTGCGCGACGATGACGTCGTAAAACTTTGCGTCGCGGAAGGTATAGTCGCGCACGACCGAATAGCCGCTGCCGAGAAGGAAGGCGCGCACCTTCGGCGCGTTTTTCATCGGTTGGAGCACGAGGCGGGGCGGGAGAAATCCGCCGCCCAGCACGGAGAGGATCTCGTCCCCGCCCATGCCCGCAACGAGCACCTGCTCCGCGTCGCGCGGGACGAGAGAAAGCCCGTCGCAGCAGAAACTGCGCACCCTGCCCTCCTCTATGTAACGGGCGAGCAGTTTTTCCGCCTTGCGGAGACTGCCCGCGCTGACGTCGCTGATGTACGCCCTTTCGCAGACGCCGTTTTCCAGCGCGTACAGCGTGCAGTAGCCGTGGTCGCAGCCGACGTCGGCAAGGACGGAACAGGGCGAAAGCTCACCGCAAAGGATGCGCAGGCGGGACGAAAGCCGCATCAGTCGAGGAAGTCCTTGAGTTTTTTGCTGCGCGAGGGATGGCGCAGTTTGCGCAGCGCCTTCGCCTCGATCTGGCGGATGCGCTCGCGGGTGACGTTGAATTCTTTGCCCACCTCTTCGAGGGTGCGGGGCTTGCCGTCGTCGATGCCGTAACGCAGGCGCAGCACCTTCTCTTCGCGGGGGGTGAGGGTATCGAGCACGCCCAGCAGCTGTTCTTTGAGCATGGTGAACGCGACGGAGTCGGAAGGCGTGGTCGCGCGGTCGTCCTCGATGAAGTCGCCGAGGTGCGAATCTTCCTCTTCGCCGATCGGCGTTTCGAGGGAGACGGGGTCCTGCGCGATCTTCTGGATCTCGCGGACGCGGTCGACGGGCATATTCAGTTCCTTCGCGATCTCGTCGGGGGTGGGTTCCCTGCCGAGCTGCTGCAAGAGGATGCGGGAGGCGCGGGTGAGGCGGTTGATGGTTTCCACCATGTGCACGGGGATGCGGATGGTGCGCGCCTGATCCGCGATGGCGCGGGTGATCGCCTGCCGGATCCACCACGTTGCATAGGTGGAGAATTTGAAGCCCTTCTGATAGTCGAACTTTTCCACAGCCTTCATCAGCCCGAGGTTGCCCTCCTGTATGAGGTCGAGGAAGAGCATCCCCCTGCCGACGTAGCGCTTTGCGATGGATACGACGAGGCGCAGGTTCGCCTCGGAAAGGCGCTTTTTGGCGGCTTCGTCGCCGTCCTGCATCTTGCGGGCGAGCTCGATCTCCTCGTCGACGGAAAGCAGCGGCACGCGGCCGATGTCTTTGAGGTACATTTTGACGGGGTCGTCAAGCCCGATATCCCGCAGCGCCTGTTCGAAAAGCTCGCGGTCGCGCTCGTCTTCGTCTACGATCTGTATGCCCGCCTCGGCGATGGACTTGTAGATATAGTCGATCTGGTCGGGGCTGGTGTCGATCTTTTCGAGGATGTCGCACAGCGCGTTGGTGGAAATGCTGCCTTTCTGGCGGTATTCTGTAATGATCTGTTTCAGGATCTCGTTGAGTTTCTGTTCGGAAACGCTCATCGTGTTTGCCTTTGTCCTCCGCTTATGTTAAAGATTTTTCAATTTTACCGCGAGGGAGAGAAGACTGCGCGTCATCTCCCTCTTTCTGGCGACGTCCGTCTCCGCGTCGCAGAGGCGGGAAAGCCTGTTCATCTCTTCCTGCAGGCGCGCGCGTTCTACCGTGCGCAGGCAGTCTTCAAAATATTTTGCGGCGCCGACGCCTTCGAGGCTGTCGCCGAGGCTCAAATCGAGCACGGCGGAAAGCTCGGGGGTGTCGGGCGAGAAAATGTCGAACAGGGCGCTCGCGCGGGGCTGTTCGCCCTTTTCCTGCCTTTCTCTGATATAATTCGCTATCTTATTATGTACGGGATCGTCGAATCTGACACCCGAAAGGTCGAATTTTTTTGCATATTTCGCGCCGAAAAGCACGGACGCGAGGATAAAGCGGCAGGCTTTGGCGACGCCGTCTCCGCTCTCCTCGGGCAGGGGCGCGGGGTCGGGAGATTCCGGACGCGGCACGCCCTCTTCCGCGCTTTGCAGGTCGCGCTTCAGAGATTCGTAGGTGACGCCCGTGCTGTCGCGCAGCTGTTTGAGGAGGTCTTCCTTCACGCTCTCGCTCTCCGCTTCGGCGATGACTTTCAGCGATTCGGCGATGCAGGCGCGCTTGCCCTCCGTCTTTGTGAGGTCGTGCTTCCTGCGCACGACTTCGAGCTTGAAGTCGATGAGGGGCATGGCGGCGTCGAGGCAGCGGCGGTAGCCTTCGCTCCCCTGCCGTTTGACGACGTCGTCGGGGTCGAGCCCTTCGGGAAGGGGGACGACGCGCACGTTGATGCCTTCGTCGCGCAGGATCTCCAGACCGCGGACGGCGCCCTTCTGACCGGCAAAGTCGCCGTCGTAGCTGATATAGGCGTTTTCCGCATACCGCTTGGCGAGGCGCGCCTGCTCTTTGGTGAGGGAGGTACCCATGCTCGCGACGACGTTGGTGAACCCGGCCTGAAAGAGGGAAATGGTGTCCATATAACCCTCGACGATGATGATATCGTGCAGTCCCGCCGCCTTTTTCAGCTTTTTGACCTGGTTGATGTTGTACAGGTTTTTGCTCTTGTCGAATACCAGCGTCTCGCGGGTGTTCTTGTATTTGGCGAAATCCGTCTTTCCCAGCACCCTGCCGCCGAAAGCGACCACGTCGCCGAAGGCGTTGATGACGGGAAAGATGAGGCGCCCTCCGAGCGCGTCGACGAGGCGGCCGTTCTTTTCGGAAACGGCGACCGCGCCGCTGTCGACGACGTCTTCCTTCGAAAACCCCTCGCCGAGCAGATACTGCGGCAGGGAATAGAAGTCGAGCGAGGCGCCCAGCCCGAATTTACGCACGACGGGCGAAGGGATCTTGCGGTCGAGGATGTACTGCACATGGGCGTCTGCCTTGCCCGAATTGAGGTTGTTCAGGTAGAAATGCGCCGCCGCGCGCAGGATCTTCAGGATATTGTCGCGCTTCTTTTTGAGGCGCGCCGTCTCTTCGGTGTCGAAATTGCTTTCGGGGACGGGCATCTTCGCCCGTTCCGCGAGGATGCGCACCGCGTCCATGAAATCGACGTTTTCGATCTCGCGGACGAAGGTGATGACGTCGCCGGAAACGCCGCAGCCGAAACAGTGGTAGAACTGCCCTTCCGCATTGACGGAGAAGGAGGGCGTCTTTTCGTGATGGAAGGGACAGCGCCCCCACCAGTTCCCGCCCTTGCGCTCGAGCGGGACGTATGCGGAGATAAGCTCCACGATGTCTGTTTTGCTCTTTAACTGACTGAGAAATTCAGGGTCGAGCCCCTTTGCCATACCGTTCCTCCCTTTGCCCCTTAAATCTCCTCTATGTCTTTTTCGGTCAGCGCCCAGCTGTGCGGGATGAAGATGTTGTCGAACACGGCGACGGCGAACTTGTCCGTCATGGACGAGAGATAGTCGCAGATGACCCTCTCGAGCGGGTATTGCTCGGAGAGGGAGAGATAGAAGGCGGGCAGCTTGTCCTTTTCCTTCATGAAATACTCGAACATGGAAAAGAGCATGCGCTTGGCTCGCTCCTCCTCCTTCATGGAGATGGGCGTTATGTATACCTTTTCAAACATGAAGGAACGAAGATCTTCCAGCGCCTCCGCCTCGCGCCCGCCCATCTTCACCTCGCTTTTGCCCATGCTGTTTTCATAGATGGAGGTGATCATCGTGTTGATGCGCTCGCGGGAGCTGGAGCCGAGCACCTTCACGTCTTTTGCGGGAAGCTCGTCCGCGCGCAGAAGCCCCGCGCGGACGGCGTCTTCTATGTCGTGGTTGACGTAGGCGATGCGGTCGGCAAGGGAGACCGCCTTGCCTTCCAGCGTGGCCGGCCTGCCGCTCTTTTTGTGGTTGAGGATGCCGTCTCGCACTTCAAAGGTGAGGTTCAGCCCCTTCCCCTCCTTTTCGAGGACGTCTACGACGCGCAGCGACTGTTCGTTGTGCGCGAAGCCGAGGGGGGAAATGGCGTTGAGCACACGTTCGCCCGCATGGCCGAAGGGGGTGTGCCCGAGGTCGTGCCCCAGCGCGATCGCCTCGGCGAGATCTTCGTTGAGGGCGAGAGAACGGGCGATGGAGCGCGCGATCTGCGACACGTCGATGGTGTGCGTCATGCGGGTGCGGAAGTGATCCCCTTCCGGCGAAAAGAAAACCTGCGTCTTGTTTTTCAGCCGCAGGAACGCCTTGCTGTAGATGATGCGGTCGCGGTCGCGCTGGAAGTCTGTGCGCATGTCGCAGGGCTTCTCGCCGCGCTGCCTGCCGCGGGTATCTTTCGATTTGCAGGCATAGGGCGAAAGGAACATCTCTTCCTTTTTATACGTTCTCTCTTTTGCGGAATGATCCATATATCCCCCGTGCGGGTATCCCCCGCGCTTTCGTTCCATATATTATTTCGCCGCGGAACGCGAAAACCCTTTTTTTCGGGCGAAAAATTTTACGATTTTTTGAAAAAACGCCCTTTCGGGCGAATTTCGGAAATTCCGGGCGCTTTTACAGCAGCCCGCCGTCCAGCCGCAGCACCTCGCCCGTGATATACGGGCTGTCTGCCAAAAAGAGGACTGCCGCCGCCGCCTCTTCGGGAGAAGCCGCCCTGCCGAGGGGTACCCCGCGCAGAAAATCCGCGCGTTCTTCCGGCGTAAGGCGGGCGTTCATCTCCGTGTCGATAAAGCCGCAGGATACGCAGTTGACGCGGATGCCGGCGGGCGCGAGCTCTTTCGCCGACGCCTTCGTGAAGCCGATGACCGCGGCCTTGCTCGCCGCATACGCTGCCTCGCAGGAGGCGCCCGCCTCCCCCCAGACGGAGGAAACGTTGACGATGCAGCCGCCGCCCGCGCGCACGAACTTCTCTTCCGCCGCCCGCGTACAGAGGAACACGCCGCCCGCGTTCACCGCCATGACCCGCTGCCACGCGGCGTAAGACGTGCGGGAGATCTCGCCGTACAGGGCGATGCCCGCGTTGTTGACGAGCAGGCGGAGGCCGGGCAGGGAGGAAAACATCTGCTTTACCGCAGCCTCGTCGGAGACGTCGCAGCGGAAGGCGAGCGCACCCGCCCCGCGCGTTTCGATGAGCCGCGCCGTCTGCTCTGCGGCGGCATCGTCGGACGCATAACAGAAGGCGACGTCGTACCCGCGCTCCGCGAGTGCGAGGCAGACCGCCCGCCCGATGCCGCGCGAGCCGCCCGTGACCAGAGCGAGCGCCATGTTTACAGCTCCTTCGCGCCGCAGCGGGCGATGACCTCGCGGGCGACTTCGTCGACGTTTTTGCCGTTGGTGTCTATGGTGACGTCGGCACAGCCTTCATAGACCGGCGTGCGGAAATCGAGGAGCGCCTTCATCTTTTCAAAGGTCGTGTTTTTGAGCAGCGGGCGGTCTGCGCCCGTGTGCCCCGTGCGGCGGAACAGCTCTTCGATGTCCACTTTCAGGAAAACGATCTTGCCGCCGCCCTGCTTGAACGCGGCGCTGTTTTCGGGGCGCAGCACGCAGCCCCCGCCCGTGGAAACGACGCAGTTGTCTTCCGAGGCGATCCTGTGCACCGCCTCCGATTCGAGTTCGCGGAAGCGCTCTTCCCCGTAAAACTCGAAGATGTCCGAGATCTTGCCGTGCCGTTCGGTGACCAGATCGTCGGTGTCGTACCAGCGCATCCCCGTCAGTTCGGAGATGCGGATGCCGACGGTGGTCTTGCCCGAACCCATCATGCCGCAGAGTACGATGTTCATAACAGAAAACTCTCCGCCGCCAGGATATAGCTGTTTTTGCCGAAGCCGACCACGCTGCCGCGGCACACCCCGGAGATGACCGACGTATGGCGGAACTCTTCGCGCGCGTGGATATTGGACATATGCACTTCGACGACGGGAGTATCGACGGAGGCGATCGCGTCGCGCAGGGCGTAGCTGTAATGGGTGAAGGCGCCCGCGTTCAGCACGATGCCGTCGGCATCGCTCTGCTGTATCTTCGTGCACAGTTCGCCTTCGAGATTGCTCTGGAAGAACTCGCACGCGGCGCCCCGCGCCTTGCAGAAGGCGGCGATCTCCGCGTTGATCTCTTCGAGGGTCTGCGTCCCGTAAACGCCCTTTTCGCGCCTGCCCGTCATGTTCAGGTTGACGCCGTTCAAAAACAGAAGTTTCATTCGCTACGCTCCTTTGCCGTGTATTTCCCGCCCGCGGGCGGGCGTTCAGTCTGTATATTTCCGCTTATATGCCGCAAACAGCCGCTTTGCCTCGGCGGCGTCGGGCTGCTTTCCGAGCACGATGCAGTCTCCGTAATATGCCTGATAGAAGAGCATCCCCTCCCCGTTGAGGATGGGCTTGCCCAGACTTTCGGCAATGCGGAGGAACTCGCTCTTGCGGGGGTAATAGATGAGGTCGATCGCCGCCCCCGCGCGGGAAAGAAGGTCTTCTCCCACGGGAGAAACGCCCTCCGTTTTGTGCATCCCGACGCCCGTGACGTTGATGACGATGTCGTAATCGGCGGGTTTGAGTTCCTTCAACGGCGTGAAACAGCCGAATTCCGCATATACGTCTTCGAGATTTTGGGCACGAAGGTCGTAAGCGTACACGTCGGCGCCCGCATCGGCGAGCTTTTTGATGACGCTCCTGCCCGCCCCGCCCGCGCCGAGCACGAGCACCTTTTTGCCGGCGGGGCGTATGCCGCCGTTTTCCAGCATGAGCATGAAGCCGACGCCGTCGGTGTTATATCCCCTGCCGCCCTTCACGACGTTGACGGCGCCGAAGGTCTTTGCGTCCCCTTCCATGCCGTTCAGGTACGGGATGATGTCCAGCTTGTACGGGATGGTGACGCAGAAGGCGTCGTACTCCGCAAGCAGCTTTTTCGCGTAAGCATCGAAATCTTCCTTCGCCACGGAGAGGAGATCGAAGGTGCAGCCGCTGCCCAGCCCCTCCATGTCGAAGGCGTGCATTCTGGCGCTGTCTGATTTGGAGACGTCCTTTCCGATGACTGCCATCCTGTATATCTTTTTCATAGGTACCTCCGCCGCTTATCGCGCGTTTTCCAGCATTTTATAAAAATCCGGGAAGGATATGCCGACGCATTCCGCGCCCTCGATGCTGCCGCCGTACCCGCTCGCGATCAGCCCGACCGCGCCGCTCATCGCGATGCGGTGATCTTCATGCGAACGCACGGCGCCGCCGCGCAGGCTCTCCCTGCCGCGGATGACGAAGCCGTCCTGCGTGGGCGTGCAGTCGCCGCCCAGCGCGTTTATCATCTCCGCCGTCGTGCGGATGCGGTCGCTCTCCTTCACCTTCAGTTCTTCCGCGCCGGCGATGACGCTCTCCCCGTCCGCGAAGGCGAGCATGAGCGCGAGGACGGGAAGCTCGTCGATGAGGGCGGGCATATCCTCTTTTTTAAGGGAGATCGCCCGCAGTTCCGATTTTTTTACGCGGATGTCGGCGACGGGTTCGCCGCAGACGGTGCGCCCGTTTTCGAGGGAATATTTTACGCCCATCTTATCGAACGCGGAGAGGATGCCCGTGCGGGTGGGGTTGACGCCGACGTTCCGGCACACCGTTTCCCCGCGCAGAGCGCCCAGCGCCATAAAGTAAGCGGCGCTCGATATGTCTCCCGGGACTTCGACGTCGACGGCGCGCAAAGGGCCGCCGCGTACGGCGACGCGCGTGCCGCTCGCGCGGATATCCGCCCCCATCGCCGCGAGCATGCGCTCGGTATGGTCTCGCGTTTTCAGCGGTTCGACGACGACGGTTTCCCCTTCGGCGCCGAGGGCGGCGAGCAGGAGCGCGCTCTTCACCTGCGCGCTGGCGACCTGCGTGTGCACCTCCCGCCCCGTCAGCCGCGCGGGGCGCACGAGGACGGGAGCGCAGCCGCCCGTCGTTTCCACCGACGCGCCGAGAAGGCGCAGCGGCTGCGCGACGCGCTCCATCGGGCGCTGCGAGAGGGAATCGTCGCCCGTCAGCCGGACGCTTACCCCCCTGCCCGCGGCAAGCCCCGTCAGAAGGCGCATGGTCGTGCCGCTGTTGCCGCAGAAGCACTCCGCGTCGCGGAAGCGGGGAACGCCGCGCACGCGCACCTGCGTCCCCTGTACATCCGCCTGTGCGCCGAGGGCGCGCATACACGCCGCCGTGGAGAGGCAGTCTTCCCCCAAAAGGGCGTTGGAGATCAGCGCTTCCCCCTCCGCCGCCGCGTTGAACATGACGGCGCGGTGGGTGATCGATTTATCCCCGGGGATATCGAAAGTTCCGTAAAATTCTCTGCGCGGGGCGATGTTCACCTGTTTTCCTCCAGAAGTTTCAGATACCGCGCGTACTTTTCCGCGGGGAGGGAGAGCTCGGCATATTCTCCGCGCGCCTTCGGCAGGAGGAGGGCGACCTCGCCCTTCGCGCCGTTCTTTTTGTCGAGAAGAGCATAGCGCAGGGCGCGCTCCGCGCCTTCGATGCGGGGGATGCGCGGTTCGGCGAGGCGCACGAGGGCGCGCACCTCTTCCGCACGGGCGGGGGTGCAAACGCCCTCCCGCTCGGCGATGATGCTTTCCAGCCACATGCCGATGAGGACGTACTCCCCGTGCGAACGCCTGCCGCAGAGGAGTTCGAGGGCGTGCCCCGTCGTGTGCCCTAAATTCAGGCACTTGCGCAGGCCGCTGCTCTCCGTTTCGTCCTTTTCGACGACGCCCGCCTTGAAGCGGATGCACTTTTCCGCAAGGGAAAAGAGGAAGGTAAGGTCGCCGAGTTTTCCCTTGTTTGCGCATAACGCATCGCCGATTTCGGGGTCAAGGACGCCCGTCTTGATGATCTCGCCCAGCCCGCACTTTACTTCGCGCGCGGGGAGAGTGGAGAGGAAGAACGGGTCGCAGAACACGCGCTCGGGCTGGTAAAAGGCGCCGATCACGTTTTTGACGCCCTTATAGTCGATGGCGGTCTTGCCGCCGACGGAGCTGTCTACCTGCGCGAGCAGCGTGGTCGGGATCTGTATGAGGCGGGTGCCGCGCATATACAGCGCCGCGGCAAGCCCCGCCATGTCCCCCACCACGCCGCCGCCCAGCGCGGCGACGACCGAAGTGCGGTGCAGGTTCGCCTCCAGCATCCCGTCGAGGATGCGGAAAAGCGACGCCTTGTTTTTGTGCCTTTCGCCCGCGGGGAGGACGCACAGGCGCGCATCCGGAAAGAGCTTTCCGATCGTCTGCCCGTGCAGGCGCGCGACGTTGGTGTCGGTGACGATGAAGGCGTCTTTGCCCCGGAGGAAAGCCGCCGCCTCCTCCCGCGCGCCTTCCCCGCACAGCACGGCGGAAGGGCGCGATTTCGTGTGTATCTCGATGCTCTGCATTTGTCTTTTTCCTTTACGGCAGTTTCTCGTAGCGCTCTTTTACTTCGCGCATATTGTCTCCGCCCAGCCGTTCGAGCACCTTCTGCGCGAGCGCGAAGCAGACCGTGCTCTCGACGACGACCTCGCAGGCGCAGACAGCGCAGACGTCGCTGCGCTCCGTCGCCGCGCGGCAGGGCTCGCCCGTTCCGATGTCGACGGTGTTCAGACCGCGCATCAGCGTCGGGATGGGCTTCATCGCGGCGCGCAGGACGATCTCTTCGCCGTTGGACATGCCGCCCTCGATGCCGCCCGCGTTGTTGGTACGGCGGACGAATTTTCCGTTTTCGCGGAAGATCTCGTCGTGTACGGCGCTGCCACGGCGCACCGCCGCGGCAAAGCCCATGCCGATCTCGACGCCCTTGATCGCCTGTATGCCCATGACCGCGCCCGCGAGGTGCCCGTCCAGCTTTTCGCCGTAGGACATACAGCTGCCGAAGCCGCTTTTCAGCCCGTTCACGCGGATCTCGACGATGCCGCCGGCGGTGTCTTTCTCTTCCTTTATCCTGTCGATCTCCGCCTTCGCACGCTCATACAGGGCGGGGTCGGGCATGAACAGATCATTCTCCTTCACCCGCGAGAGCTGCGCGGCGGTGTACTGCTTTTCGTCGGTGATCCCCGCGACGGAACGGACGTAGCCGCAGACTTCGACGCCCAGCGCGCGCAGGAACATCCGCGCCACGGCGCCCGCCGCGACGCGCACCGCCGTTTCCCGGGCGGAGGCGCGTTCCAGAATGTTGCGCGCGTCCGTCTGGTCGTATTTGAGCACGCCGGTGAGGTCTGCGTGGCCCGGACGCACGCGGGTCAGGCGGCGCGACGAAAGATCCGCCGCCGCAGGGGACATATATTCTTCCCAGTTTTTGTAATCCCTGTTCTCCACCATGAGGCAGAGCGGAGAGCCGAGGGTCAGCCCGCCGCGCACGCCCGAGAGGATCTGCACGCGGTCGGTTTCGATCTTCTGCCGCGCGCCCCTGCCGTAGCCGCTCTGGCGGAGGGCGAGCCAGCGGTCTATCTCTTCCGCGTCTATTTCCAGATTGGAGGGAAGCCCCTCTATGATGGCGGTGAGCGCACGGCCGTGCGATTCCCCGCCCGTCATCCATTTGAGCATGGTCATATCTCCTCGATTGATTTACCCGACCGCACGGACGTCATAACTCCCGTCAGCGCGGACGGAGATCATGATGCTGCCCAGCTCGTCGGTGCGCAGGATGCGCGCATCGGGCGAGGCGGCGAGCACGTTGCCTATCGCCGTCAGCGAAGGATGCCCGTATGAATTCCCCGCGCCGCAGCTTATGAAAAATTCCGCCGGACGGCACAGGGAAAGCAGCGCCGCGCCGTTGGATGAGGCGCTGCCGTGATGCCCGGCTTTGAAAAAATCTATGTCCGCAAGGGCGGGAGAAAGGGTGAAAGTGCCGTATCCCGTCTGCACGGTGCGGGTGAATACCTCCCCTTCCGTTTCCGTATAGGCGCGCGCGATGCTCTCTTCGACGGAGACGGGCGCGTCGCCCGTAAAGAGAAAGCGCCTGCCCGCATATTCGAGATAGAGCACGGCGGAATCTTCGTTGTCGCTCTCCGCGTCTCCGTGCGGCAGCAGCGGCGAGAGGAACATCCCGTAATAAAAGGGGCCGTCTTCTTCCGGAAGGACGGGGATCAGCGCGCGCGTGCGGATGAGTTCCGCGCCGGAATCTTCCGCCGCGGCGAAGAAGCCGGCATATTCTTCCTCCCCGCTCTCCGCGGGGAAACGCATGGGCAGGTAGATGCGCTCCGCGCCGAAGGCGGAAAGCACGGCGTCAAGCCCGCCCGCATGGTCGGAATCGGGATGGGTGAGCAGGACGCTGCCGAAGCGCTCTATGCCCAGCGCCATGCAATAGCCGATCACGGCGCGGGTATGCGCGGGCGTGCCGTCGCCGCCGTCGATCATCATCGAAGAACCGTCGGGAAATTCGACGATCGCACAGTCGCCCTGACCCACATCCACGATGTGGACGCGCATCTCGCCCTCGGCGCGGAGCGGGATCTCCGGCGCGCCGGCACGGGCGCGCAGAAGCTCGAAGGGAAAGAAAAAGAGATCGGTGACGATCAGCGCGGCGATGACCGCCGCAACGCAAAGGGAGGCGACGGCGCGGCGCACCGCCTTCCTCCGCTTTGCGCCTGTCTCCGCACGCATGGCCGCCAGCCGCGTCAGCCCTCGCGGGAGAGGGCGTAGGCGCCCCAGATGCCCGCGTCGCCGCCCAGCTGTGCGCGGACGATGACGAGAGGGATACGCTCCGCGTCGGCGGCGATGCGCTCGCTGACGCACTTGCGCACGGGCTGAAGGAGATACTCCCCTTCCCCCGAGATACCGCCGCCGAGCATGACCGCCTGCGGACGGAAAAGGTTTATCAGGTTTGCGAGCCCTTCGGAGAGATAGAGCACATAATTTTTGACGACCTGCTGCGCGCACGCATCGCCCGCGCGCGCCGCTTCAAACGCGGTCTTGCCGTCCACAAGCTCGGGATTGCCGCCCGTGAGCTCCCACAGCGCGGAGTTCTTATGCTCGAACATGGCGCGCTTGGTATCGCGGATGAGCGCGGACGCGGACGCGTACTGCTCGAAACAGCCGCGCCTGCCGCAGGGACAGGGTATGCCGCCCACGACGACGGTCATGTGCCCCGCCTCCGCCCCGCCGCCGCGGTAGCCCTCGAAGATCCTGCCGCCGATGATGATGCCGCTGCCGATGCCCGTGCCCAGCGTGACGAGGATGCTGTCTTCATACTTTTTCCCCGCGCCGAACTTCGCTTCGCCGAGCGCGGCGACGTTGGCGTCGTTGCCCAGCCTGACGGGACAGCCGAGCGCTGCGGAGAGATCCGCCGCCAGGGGCTTGTCCTTCCAGCCGAAATTCGACCAGCCGACGACGAGCCCGTTTTTTCCGTCGATGATGCCCGGGGACGCGATGCCCGCCGCGTTCACCGCCTTTATCCCCGCCTTCGCGCACATATCGCGCACGAGCTGCGCCATTTTGGCGACAACGGTGACGTAATTTTCGTTCTTCGACGTGGGAACGCTGCCCTTTGCGAGCGGCTTCGCGTTTTCGTCGAAAAGACCCGCCTTCGCGCTCATGCCGCCGAGATCTATCCCTGCAAAGTACTTCATACCGATCAACCCTCTTTGTGCGCGGACTCCTCCGCGCCGGTCTCTTTTTCAAGTTCTTTCAGAACGCGTGCCGTGCCGCCCTCGCGCGCGAGCGCCAGGAGCGTATCGGCGCGCGCCTTCCCGCCTGCGCCGTACAGCGCGTCCGCGCGGCGGGAGAAGGAACGGGTGAAATCCACCGCCGGGATGATGCCCGACGCGGCGATCTCCGCGGAAAGATAAACGACCGCGTTTGCCGCAGCGGAAAGCTCTCGGCAGGCATCGGCGATCTGCGCGTCTTCGGGAAGCGTGGCGAGGATGGTCAGAGAGCCGCCGCCTTCCAGCCTGCGCGCCGCCGCAAACATCTTCTTTACGGCGAGCAGCGCCGCCTGCGCGTTCCCCTCCTGCGTTCCGGAGGCGAGCGCCTGTATCAGCGCGGCGAGGGAATCTATGAACACCACGGCGTCTTTCCCCTCCTCCGCCACACGCTTCGCGTGCTCTATCGCGAGGCGCGCGGCGCGGACGCAGCGGGACGCGGAGCTGTCAAAGGGCGCGTCGGTGACGGACGCGGAAGGGACGGCTTCCAGCAGTTCCTGCCGCTCCTCGGGACGCTGCCCGAGCAGCACGAAATGTATCTGCGCCCCCGACGTTGCGGCGACGGAACGGGCGGCTTCGCGGACAAAGGTGGTCTTGCCCGCGCCCGCGGGAGATACGATGAGAGCGCGCTGCCCCTTCCCCATCGGGCAGATCAGGTCTGCCGCCTTCAGAACCGCGCTGCCGCAGGCGCCGAAGCAGAGTTTTTCGTTGGGATAAGCGGCGGGGAAATCTTCAAAGCGCCTGCGCTCGGAAAAGACGGGCGGATAGCCGTTGACGGCGGCGATCTGCGCGATCTCGGGGGCCGTGCCCTTGCCCGGGATGACGTAACCGCTGACGACGTCGCCCTCGCGGAGGCCGTATTCGCGGATCAGGCGTTCGGGAACGACCGGCTCGGGGGAGCCTTCCTGCGTATACAGGCGCCCCTGCCCCGACGGGGCGAGTTCGAGCAGACCGACCATGCACTCGTCGCGATAGCCGAAGGCGCGGTCGGCACTGTCGTGAAATTCCATTCCCTCCTCCTCGCGGAAATCGGGATAGGGCGCGGACGTCTTACAGTCTTCTATGATCCTGCGAACCTCCGCGATGCTCGCGTCGGATGCCTTGTCCGCCTTGACCCTTGCGCCGCGGCGGCTGCGCGGAGGCAGCTCTTCAAGCCCCGCGGCAAGCCTGATGAGATATACGATCAGGTCGTGCTTGCGGGTGGACGTGACGCGAACGACGCCGAACGCGCGCGCAAGATTGCGTACTTCATAAATATTTTTGCGATCGAGATGATCGTATGCCGCCGAATAAATGCGGAGCAACTCTTTTTCAGTCATCGGTCTTTCCTCTCGGGTATAAGTATTTTCCCCGCATATTCGTCCATGCGGGACAGGTCGATCTCATAAGGGACCTTCAGACAATGCGCGCCCGCATCTTCCAGCGACCGCGCGGGGGCGATGTCGAGCGTGCAGCCCGGGGCGCGGAAGTGCATGGCGACGGCGATCCCCGGACGGACGGCTCTGACCCAATCCAGCGCGCCCGCCGCGTCTACGGTATACGTTCCGCCGACGGGGATAAACAGGACATCCGGCCGGCCTATCGCATCGAGAAGGCGCGCGGAAGGCGCTTCGCCTATGTCGCCCATATGGCAAAGGCGCAGCCCGTCCGCTTCAAAGACAAAGACGATGTTTTTGCCGCGCTTGGCGCCGCGCACTTCATCGTGAAAGGCGGGGATCCCCTCCAGCTTCCATCCGCCGCGCTCGTACGCCCCCGGCGAGGAGATCACCTCGCGCACGCCGCCGACGCCTTCGACAAACGCATGGTCGAAATGCCCGTGACTGCACGTTACATACTCCGCCTCCGCGCGGGGCATATCATACCCCACGCCCGTATACGGGTCGGTCAGAAAGCGCACCCCGCCTTCCGACCGCATCAGAAAGCAGGAATGACCAAAGTACTCAATTTTCATCTCTTCCCTCCTTATCCTCTTCGCTCACCGCGAGCGGTTTTGCCGAAAAAGTGACGTCGTTGCGGCGGTCGTAACCGTCAAAGCGCAGGATATATCCGCATTCCAGCACAAGGCACGCGCCCTGCTCCCGCGTGCGGGCGTAGAGCGTGTGCACTTTCACGTCGAAACAGCCGTATGCGGTGCGGATGCGCGCATCCGTATCCTTTCCGACGTCGAGCTCGAGGCGGTACCCGAGTTCGCCCCTGCGGGTTATGCGGGGCGCTCCCTTCCGCGGGATACTGACAGCATAGAATGCACCGTCGCTGCCGAAAATATATCTGCGTTCTCCGCGTTCCCGCGCCGTGAGGCACAGCCGCTCGGCAGCCCCTTCGCTCTCCGTGCGCAAGACCACGCGCACCCTGCGCTCCTGCATTTTTCTCCCCGCGGCACAGTGCCGCTTTCCCGGATTTCTTACCCGTTCATTATAGCACATCTGCGGCAATTTGTAAATAATTTGCACCGTCACGCAGAAAAATGAAAATTTTGTAAAAAAATTTGTACGCTTTACAAAATTTTCTTCTCGCGATCGAGCACTGCTTTGCATTCCCTGCCCTCGCGCAGCAACCCGCGAAGCGCGGCTTCGTCCCCTGCGCGGAGTGCGCGGAGGTACTCGTTCAGATGGGCGACCAGCGTCGAAAGCTCGTCCGTGACGGCGGACAGGTTCAGCATATACAGACGCGACCAAAGCAGTTCGTCTACGCCGGCGATGCGGGTCATATCCTGAAAGCTGCCGCCCGTAAAGCCCGAAAAACCCTGCGCGGAGGGACTTTTGACATAGGCGTTGCTCACGATGTGCGCGAGCTGGGAGGTATATGCGATGCGGCGGTCGTGCTCCCGCGCGGAACAGTGCACGATGCCCGCAAAACCCATCTTTGCATAAAGCTCTTCCAGACTGCGCACGGCATCCGGATCCGTCCGTTCGTTGCGGGTGACGATCATGCTTGCGCCGTCGAAGAGGTCTTCGCAGGAATTTTCGTAGCCGGACACCTCCTTCCCCGCCATCGGATGGCAGCCGACATAGCGGAAGGCGCGCACGCGGGAGCCGACGAGCTCCTCTATCGCTCCCTTGACGCCGCAGAAGTCGGCGACGATCGCGCCCCGTCCGAAAGAGGTGCCGTCTATAAAACGCATCGCGGCGTCGGGCGGGAGCGCGACGAACACGACGTCGTAACCTGAAAAATCCTGCACGGCGGCGCCGATACAGCCGTCGCGCACCGCGCGCGCGGCGATCTCTTCCCTGTCCCATCCGTCCGCAATATACCCGGCACGGCGCAGAGCCTTTGCGGCAGAACCGCCGATCAGGCCCAATCCGGCAACTGCTATCTTCATGACTTACCTCCCCGCAGGCAGCGAACGCCCGCGTCCGCGAAAAGCAGCCCGGAACCGCAGGAAACAGCGGCCCGCGCACAGCCTTTCCGAAAAAATTTGTTTATTATTATACCGCGCGATGCGGGCGCCTGTCAAGAAAAACCTTGCAACGGCAAGCCCGCAAACAGTTGACAAAAGAGCCCTTCTTCTGCTAAAATTACAATGATTTTACGTCAGACGGAAAAAAGAGCGCGGGCTTTGCCTTGCCCGCCCGGTTTGTTGCTTTTTTCATACAGACGTATGTATGATTTTGCGACCATGTTTACGGAAGGTTGGCAGAGTGGTCGATGGCGTCAGTCTTGAAAACTGAAGACCTGCAAGGGTCCGGGGGTTCGAATCCCTCACCTTCCGCC
>ERZ1643249.2200-NODE-2200-length-18506-cov-10.836757_pt1 | contig 18506 bp, 21 predicted proteins | sample MGYA00579263_ERZ1643249 | MGnify/ENA primary metagenome ERZ1643249 (study PRJEB29033, sample SAMEA4952264) | chicken gut metagenome | biome: Broiler Chicken; feature: Gastrointestinal Tract; material: Caecum | place: Ireland | collected 2018 | study: Broiler... | reverse complement strand
CCGGATTATCTGATGCCGGTGAAATTCCTGGATGGAGAAACCGAGTTTGAAGGGTTTGCACCGAGAGAAAACATTCGTATCAAGATGAATGGTGGTGGATTGAACTTCGTCCATGGTGGAATCAGTTTACAGGAAATGGTGGTTCCGGTCATTGACTATCACCATTTGAGAAACGATTCGATGGAATATAAGCGTAACAGACAGAAATACGATACGAAACTGGTTACTGTGAGCCTACTCTCTGCAAGTCGAAAAATCAGCAATATGATTTTCAGCCTGAACTTCTATCAGAAGGATGCGGTGGGAACAAACCGAGAAGCTGCAACCTATCAGGTTTATTTTACGGATTCTAATGGCAAGCAGATCAGTGATATACAGAAGATTATTGCTGATAAAACCACCGACAACGGCACAGAGCGTACATTCCGTTGTACCTTCAATCTGAAGCCGCTGAAGTACAGCAATACCGGAACCTATTATCTGGTGATAGCAGATGAACAGGGACTCCAGATTCCGCAACGTGAGGAATTTCAGATTGACATTGCCTTTGCGGTGGACGAGTTCGACTTTTTCAGTTAACCCATATATTCAATTAGACCGCATAAATCGATATGAGAAAGGTAAAACGGAGATGGTTAATGATTCGGAGAGACTACTTAGTGCATTTTCAGAGCTACATTTTTACAAAGAGCTTGTTCAAAGTAATTTACACTTTACATTAGAGGGTAGTACTGAAAAAGAAGTTGCAGATTTATTGATAAATGTAGGAGATTTTATCATTGCAATTCAGCTTAAGGCGAGAAATGAAAAAGAGCAAACTTTTGATGAACAGAAAGAACTGAAATGGCTTACCAGTAAGTGTAAGAAAGCAAAAAAACAAATGAAGGAATCTATTCAATTTATCAGATCTGGTCAATTACCTGCTTTTGAAAATGGTCGGAGTAAATTGGTTTCATTAATTTCAAACGCAGAAATTGTACCGCTTGTTGTGTTTATGAATGAAACGGTAGGTGACGATTATCCACACATTCTTCAGAAGCATTCAGAGGATGGGATGGATGTTAATTGTTTATCCTTTCAGGATTTTCAGAATATGTGTAGAGCGTTATTGACGCCGATGGAGATAATATACTATCTTCAATGGAGACTGAATTTTTATCGGAAATGTGGAAATGTCAGTACTTCAGTATTCATTGGTAACAATGATAATTTTTTATTTGTTAAGCCTACTCATGGCGAAGCATTGGTTTATCAGTTTATTGCCGAGCGGTATGGAACGGAAACCGATAAGACGATGAAACAGTATGTTGCAGATTTTTCGTTCATACTTTGTAACCTTCCTGATAGAGTTGTAGTTGAATCGGAACAAGATAGTAGTTATCCGTTAATTTTGTTTTTTGCACATTTTGACAGAATGGAAATTAAAGCTTATGTTGAACGTGTGTTTAAGACAATAGATGCAGCAAAAAAAGGAACATATAACATTGTTGGCTCTTTGAGAAATGAGAGACAACACTATGTAATTGTATTTGTTTCAACACATGATGGATATTTTTTGGATATAGATTTTTTGGAAGAAGTGGCAAGAAAGAAATGTGATTTTGATATTTTGCTACAAGTGAATTGCTATTGGGAAAATGAAGAAAATTTTCGTATAGATTATTGTTTCAGAGATGATGCAGGTAGGTATTTGAAGTGATGCATTTAGAAATCCTAATTTAGGATTAAAGCAGGAGGAACCAAGGATGGAACAGTTGACCGAGTGTGAAAGTACTCGTGATGAAATAAAAGAAAAACTCCGCCAATATTTTGACGGAAAGATCGTCCGTAAGGACTTGACCAAGAAAATCAAGGAAGGAGCTAACGTCCCGGTCTATGTTTTGGAATTTCTGTTGGGACAGTATTGCAGCTCCGATGACGAAGAAGTCATTGAAGCCGGTGTTCAGACAGTAAAAAGGATTCTCGCTGACAACTTTGTGCGCCCGGATGAAGCACAGAAAATTCTGTCACAGCTGCGAAAGAAAGGGACACATACGGTAATCGATATGGTTACGGTTCATTTGGATATTAGGAAGAATTGTTTTTTTGCTGAGTTTTCAAATCTTGGGTTGCCCAATATTCCTATCGCAGACGAATATCCTGAAAAGTTTGATCGCCTGTTATGTGGTGGGATATGGTGCATTGTCCAACTAGAGTATGAGTCTGAAGGTGATTCGGGATTTGGTATTGTGGATAGTGATGGAGAGCCTATTTCATCGAAGCAAAAGAAACAGCGTGATATGTCTCCAATTAGCATTCGAAAATTGACGCCTATTCAGATGCCACATATCGACATTACTCAGTTAAAAGAAGGTAGAAAAGTATTTTCTAAAGACGAATGGATCGATATTTTATTGCGTTCGATTGGGATGGAACCGGATTCTCTCCAATATCGAGAAAAATGGTTGCTTTTGACGCGTATGATTCCACTGGTGGAAAATAACTTCAATCTATGTGAACTTGGTCCTCGTAGTACCGGCAAATCTCATCTTTATAAAGAAATTTCTCCTAATAGCATTCTTGTTTCAGGCGGGCAGACAACGGTTGCTAATTTATTTTATAACATGGGAAGAAAGACCGTCGGATTAGTAGGATTATGGGATTGTGTTGCTTTTGATGAGGTGGCAGGTATTCGGTTCAAAGATAAAGATGGTATTCAAATTATGAAGGATTATATGGCATCTGGTTCTTTTGCTCGTGGTAAAGAAGAGAAGGCTGCAGCTGCATCTATGGTGTTTGTGGGAAATATTAATCAGAGTGTAGATGTACTTTTAAAAACTTCCAGCTTATTTGCTCCATTTCCATCGGAAATGGGAACAGATACCGCTTTTTTAGACCGTATACATTGCTATTTGCCTGGCTGGGAAATCTCTAAATTTAGACCGGAGCATTTTACAAACGATTATGGATTTATCAGTGACTATTTGGCGGAGTTTATTCGTGAACTACGTAAAGAACAATATGGTGATGCTATAGATCAGTATTTCCGGCTTGGAAAAAATCTGAATCAGAGAGATACAATTGCTGTTAGAAAAATGGTGGATGGATATTTGAAACTGGTCTATCCTGATGGTAAGTTCTCAAAGGAAGAGGTGGAAGAGATTCTTCAACTTTCATTAGAAATGCGGCGTAGGGTTAAAGAGCAATTGAAAAAGCTAGGCGGTATGGAATTTTATGATGTTAATTTCTCTTACATTGATTTGAATGATATGTCTGAACATTATGTGTCTGTGCCAGAACAAGGTGGGGGTAAGTTGATTCCGGAAGGAATGTGTAATCCAGGACAGGTTTATACTGTATCACGCGGAAAAAGTGGTATGATTGGAGTATTCCGTTTGGAAAGTCAAATGCTTCCGGGAAATGGTAAGTTTGAACGTACTGGCCTTGGCTCAGATAGAGATGTAAAAGAAGCCACAAATACGGCGTTTAATTATCTGAAAGCAAACGGAAATAGAATCAGCGGAACAATCAGCATCACGAGCAAAGATTACATAATAAATTATCAGGATCTTCAGGGAATTGGTATGACTAGTAAACTAGCTTTGCCTACATTGATTGCGCTATGTTCGATTGCACTTGGAAAGCCAGTTCTGAGTTCTACCGCTATTATGGGAGAAATCAGTATTAGTGGGACAATGATTAAGGTGGAGGAACTGGCAAATGCACTTCAAGTATGCTTAGATAGTGGTGCTAAGAAAGTGTTGCTTCCATCAACATCTTTTACGGATTTTTCTACAGTACCGCCTGATCTTATGTCGGCGTTTCAGTTGATTCCTTATGCAAATGCAGAAGATGCTGTATTCAAAGCGTTAGGTGTAGAGTAGGGTGATTATTGATATGGGGAATGAAGAAAAAAAGAATATGGGGTATCCATACACAGGCCGAGAAATTGTTTTTAAATCAGAACGTGATTGATATGGGATGGAAAAACCTGGGCGATCTGGCTCAGGTTCGTGCAGACTGAGTTTGATATTGCCAGAACTGATTGTACTGAAAGACCATCAAGAGGATACGGATTATCGTTTTATGGAAGAACTGCTTCCCTGGTCTGAGTAGCTGCTGGAGATCTGTACGAGCAAAACAAAAACAACAAATGTGTAGACTAGGCGTCGGAAACGGCTGTCATAAAATGAGCTGGTACTCATGGCCTATCGTATAAGAAACAAGGAAGAATTAAATAAAGATAAATAGTTATTATTTTAATAAATTTTTAAATATCTCGAAATGCCACGAATTAACACGATTAAAATCAAATATGATGAGAATCCTTGAAAAAGAAAGTACGTTTTGATATAGTAGTTTCATCAAATCAAAAATACTATTTTTCAAAGAGGATGAATGCAAATACCGAAGCTTCATCGGTTATTATGAGGCAAATTTTAATATTGAGGAGGTATTTGTAATGATTGAAATTGATGCACGTGATATAGGGAGATATTGTGTAGATAATAGGTATGATTGTGAGTTTGTATACTATATCGATCTTGATTCTAAAAAGCTGGAGACTGATGAGGTTCTTATAGCTGAAACGCTGCAGGAAAAAGGTAAGGCGGTTATCTTGCCATATGAACATGAATTTTTTTCCTACAGTGATGCTCTTAGGCTGTTTCAAAGGGAGACAGGTTTTGAAATTCCTTATGGAGTAAAACCGGGGTATTATCTCCGAGAGCATGGATGGCAATACTCATTTTATGACTTCCAGTCTGATCTGTATCATAATTTTCTAGACCACTGGTGCACCGATCGCGGATTTAAGATCATCTATGAAGATGATGCGGCATGATGAGGACGAGCAGGATATATTTCCTGCTCGTTTTAATTTATATTTTCCTACGGACAGAGGTAAAGCCCAGTATATAATCGGCTGAAACCCTATAATATTGACATAATGCGATTAAATGACGGATTGGAAGTTCATTAGCTCCTCTTTCATATCTTGCATACATTGTCTGGGATGTCCCCAGATATTCTGCAATTTCTTTTTGCGTAAGGTCGTGATCTTCCCGCAAATCCCTGATACGTTTAACATATATGAGTTTATCCAATTTATCACCCCAGCTAAAAATATCACAGTAAAGATATTTACTATTGATTTTAGTAAATATCTTTACTATAATAAAAATTGAAAGTGAAACAGAAAGGGGGAAAAGAAATGGCATGGGTACAGTGGATATGTAGAAATTGCGGAAAGAAGGAAAGCAAACTGAAAATTGCAGGTCGGCCGCAACCAGGAAAATGTCCCCGCAACAATGGACGTCCCCATAGTTGGGTAAAAAACAGGGAGTTATAATAGGGTTTTTTACATTGATCATTGTATGCAGATATTAAGCACACTTATACAGGTGTGCTTGATGTTTTAATGGGAAGATATATGAAGAATTATTATGAAGTATTAGAAATAAAAGAGTTTGCTTCACAAGAAGTTATCAAAGCAGCATATAAAGCCCTGGCAAAAAAATACCATCCCGATAATGCTGCCAATGGAGCATTGAAACAATATATGGTAGAAATCAATGAAGCATACCAGGTATTATCGGACCCGGCCCAGAAGATAACGTATGATGAACGCCTGCGTGAACATTTAAAATACGTAGATAAGAATAAAGGGGAAAATAAAGAAGGGATAAAAAAGGATAGTAATATAGAAAATACGCCTCCAAAGAAAGGGAAAAGTTTTCTGATACGCTTTTTTGAAGAAATGGGGGAATGCCTGATTACAAATATGCAACAGGCCCAAAGACAATCAGAAGAGTGTTATTTAAAAGGCCTAAGTATGAATAATAATAAATTAGTTTTTCAATATAGAAGAGCCACAGGGAGCAGAAAGTATGGATATGCTAGGGCACTAGAGGAACGAGGATTCCTTGAAAAAGATGAGAATGGCAGATATAAACCAACCTATATCATGAAGCAGTACTTATAAGTGAGGAAAAAATGTTTTTGATTATTGTATATATTATTGGGATTGGCGTGTATGTGACATTGCCGGTGAAATGGCAGATCGTGTTTCTTATCTTAAATACCATACTTCCGGACCGTATTCCCTATATTGATGAAATTATTATGTATAGTTCAACAATAAAAAAATTATTATATATTGAAAAATTGGCTGATTGGATTGAGCAAAATAAAAAGGTTTTCGTAATAGCTTGTAGTATTTTTGCATTTGTATTGACTGTTTGGATAGTAAGGAGCTTATCATGAATATTTATCGCAAATGGTCAATGCAAGAGAGAATTTCAGGATGGGAGAAGAGAGTATGACGGAAAGATATTTTAAGTTAATCACCACCGGATGTATTGTATTTTTATCTGCAGGAGCAGCGGGCTGCGGGATTGGGAATACTTCTGGAACCCAGGAAATAAAAGCGGTAGATGTTCAGCCTGCGGAAGAACAGCCAGCAGCCACCAAAGTACTATCTGCGACAGCAACCCCGGTACCTGTAAATATGGAAAATACAGTTAATATTAATGTAATGGACTATTATAACAGTATCTTGCAGAATACATATGCTATGTATGGTGATGGGAGTCAATATGCGCTGTATGATCTGGACAAAGATGGGATACAGGAAATGATTATCACTGCCGGGACATCTGAAGCAGATTGGAATAATTATGTTTATACAGTAAGCAATCAGACGGCAGTGATGATGGGATCTTTTGCCACAACAGTTTCCCTTTATGAGGCTGAGGACGGAAACGGCCTTTATGCGGTGCATGGGCATATGGGGACCGAAACCATGTATCAGATCACCAAAAGTGGAAACCAGTTGGGGATTGCTACAGTATCCCAAAGGCAACTTTCCGGAACCGAGGATTATTATTCGAATGCAAACGGGGTATCATGGCTTTCCATCGGTAATGGAAATACCGGAGAGACCGTCCCTGCATCGGAGGGTACAGACAGCAGCGGGAATTCCCCGGACTATATCCTGCCGGACAGCAGTAACCGGATCATTGACCCCTCAGAATTTGGGGATTTTTCTATTAATGATATGCAGATGGCAGTGAATGAGATTTATGCGCGCCATGGGAGGAGATTCCAGGACGAAGGGATCCAGGCTTACTTTGACAGTAAAAGCTGGTATTCCGGAACCGTTGACCCGGATTATTTCGATGAAAGTGTATTAAGTGATGTAGAGAGGGAGAATATAGACACCTTAAGTTACTGGATGCAGCCGGAGCTGACCCAAAGCAATCCCTCCACAGTAGATAAGTATGATTATGGGGTAAATGCAGCTAGTATAGGAGAAACCGATAGCACAGCTTCATCGGGAGATGCAAAGCAGTTTTTCCGTGACCATCAGGGATATTATACCAATGCGGAAACCTACCAGATTGTTTCGGTTTCTGCTTATGAGGTCTCCGGGGAATATGACGGGCAGCTTACCGTAGCAAAGGGGGTAAGGCAGTCTCCTGACACGGCAGGTTCCGAGGTGTATTATCTTTCCTATAACGGGGATTCTTCCGCTTCTATTATAGACGCGAAGAAAGGACAGGTACTGGACCGCGGTACCGTGGATTTTTATGAAGGGGGAATCTATATTTCCTGGGATACAGGAGCCTTAACCGGTGATTACCCAATGGGGATGCCGTGATTAATTGTAAAAATGGCTATATAGACTTGCATATTATAATCTTGAGCAGAAAACAGGACCTCATTTCGGGGTCCTGTTTTTATGGCCAATTTTCGGAAAAGGAGGTGCGGCATGGAGATTGTGATCATTATACGTATCATCGCGGACAAACTTATTGAAATTATTACAAAGAAGAATTAGGAGGGAAAAAGATGGCAGCAAATGTTGAAACCATGTTTTATGTAAGGACTGTGCCGTGGCACGGGTTAGGCACAAGGGTGTTGGAAGCGCCCTCTTCCAGGGAAGCCTTAAAGGCTGCAGGCCTGGACTGGAAAGTGTTCCAGGAACCGGTATATACCGGGAACAGGGAACTGGTCCGGGGATATAAGGCGAATGTAAGGGACCGGGATCGGAAAGTGTTAGGGGTAGTGACGGACCGGTATAAGGTAGTACAGAACCAGGATGCGTTTGCCTTTACAGACCAACTGTTAGGGGAAGGTGTCCGTTATGAAACCGCCGGAAGCCTGCTGGGAGGCCGGAAAGTCTGGCTTCTGGCCAGGATGCCCAAGGAGTATATTATGGCAGGGGAAAGGATCAGCCCTTATCTGGTATTTTCCAATACCCATGACGGGTCCGGGGCTGTCAAGGTGGCGGTTACGCCCATCCGGGTTGTCTGCAGCAATACCCTGAACCTTGCCCTTGCATCAGCAAAAAGGAGCTGGAGCATGGTCCATACAGGAAATATAGAGGGAAAGCTGGAAGAAGCAAAACAGACGCTGTTTTTAGCGGACACCTATATGGAAAACCTGGGGAAAGAGTTTGAAGCCCTGCGGAAACAGAAACTAACAGAAAAGAAAGTCCGGGAATATATCCGGGAGCTTCTCCCGGTAGAGGAAACGGCCACAGACCAGCAGAAAAAGAATGCGGAACGGCTGAGGGAAGACCTGGAGGCAAGATATTTTGATGCACCGGATTTGAAGGACCTTGGACACCATGCCTACCGTTTTATCAATGCAGTATCTGATTTTGCCACACATGCAGAACCGCTCCGGAAAACAGTAAATTATAAAGAAAACCTGTTTGCGAAAACAATCGATGGGAATCCCCTTACCGATAAGGCATATCAGATGGTACTGGCGGCATAAGGAGGAATGGATATGGGTGACAAAGAAATTTTCAAAAACAGGGTGGAAATGGAGTATCAGGTATTCTGCCGGAAACTGAAGAGGGAAGATATGGAAACCATCCTGAAAAATGCTCCCCGTGCGGAAGCCGTGAACCAACTCCACAGATTGTTAATTCGGACATCAGATACCTGGGATATCCGGCTGATCCGGATTCTTCTTATGCTCCCCAGCATCCTGGGGTATTTTTACCGGGAGTGGAAAAAAACAGGGGAGCATGAAGGGGAGGGGATGTCCCGGTGCATCCGGGAGGAAGCAGGAAGGCTTCTGGAAATCCGTACAGCAGAAGAAAAGGAGGAGAGCGCATGAAGAAACTGGTATCTACCAGAAACCTCAGCAGGGAAGAGTGGCTGAAATACCGTAAAAATGGAATCGGGGGTTCCGATGCCGCTGCAGTGTGCGGACTGAACCCGTACAGCAGCCCGATAAAAGTATATTATGACAAAATCACAGATGAAATCAGCCGTGATGATAATGAAGCCATGCGCCAGGGAAGGGATCTTGAAGGGTATGTGGCCAAACGTTTCATGGAAGAAACCGGGCTGAAGGTACGCCGTGCCAATGGGATTTTTTATGATGAAGCATACCCTGTGATGTTTGCGGATGCGGACCGGCTGGTTGTGGGGGAAAATGCAGGGCTGGAATGTAAAACAGTCAGCCCGTATAGTTCCGGGCAGTGGGAAGATGGGAAGATTCCCATCCATTACCAGATCCAGTGCCATCATTACATGTCCGTGTTCCAGGCAGAGGCGTGGTATATTGCCGCCTTGATTTTTGGGAAAGGGTTTATAGTCAGGAAGATCCGAAGGGATGGCCAGGTGATCCGTGACCTCCGCAGGATTGAAACAGATTTCTGGGAAAACCATGTCAGGAAGAAAGTCCTTCCGGAACCGGACGGGTCTGAAATTTCGGATCAGCTGATCCTGCAGAGCTTTGGGCGGGCAGAAAAAGGAAGGGTGCTTCCCCTGTCAGGATTTTCGGAAAAACTGGAAAGACGGGAAGAATTATCCAGCTTGATTTCCAAAATGGAGACAGAAAAGAAACAGATTGAACAGGAACTGAAGCTGTTCCTGGGGGAAGCAGAAGCTGCGGAAGGGGACGGATACCGGATTTCCTGGAAAAATGTGGACACATCACGGATAGACAGTGAGAGGCTGAAACGGGAAAAACCGGAGATTTACGCGGGGTTCCAGAAAATCATACACAGCCGGAGACTGACGGTGAAAGCAGCATGACAGAACAGAAGAGGAGGGGAAAGGGAACCATAAGGCATCCTGTCCCCTCCTTTTTGTACAGGAAAACAGAAAGGGGAAAACGATGGAATATCAGGATTTTGTAAAGGCATTACGGGAAAAGCTTATTGAGAGGACAGGGTACAAACAGGAGCGGATTTATTTAAAGAAACCGGGAGAACATCCTAAGATGGAAGGGGACCGCCTTTTTGTGGAATGCGCCAGGAACGGGGAAGAATATGAAGTGTTCAGTATCCGTGTCCAGGAACTTTATAGGCGGTGCCATGCACAGGAAAGCACGTTGGATGGGGAAGTGGATAAAATTATGGAACAGCTGGAAAGGATCAGCAAAAGCCATGTACTGGATGCGGCGGGGAAATTAAGGGATTATGGGGAGGCAAAAGATTCCCTGTTCATCCGCCCACTGAATTACGGCAAAGAAAAGAGGAATCTTCAGAACGCGGTATATCGGAAGGTGGGGGATCTTGCCCTGGTCCTTTATATGAAGGCTGGGGAACAGGACGGATGCCTGATCAGTTTTAAGATCCGGGAGGAATATCTTGATATGTGGGGAATGGAAAAAGAGACCGTGATAGGGGAAGCATTAAAAAATACATCAGCCCTTTACCCGCCCAGAATATACCGCTGGCAGGAAATGGCTTTTCACCCGGGATATGAAGGGGAGGTGTTCATGGAAAAAGACCCGGAAAATATTTTCGGGGAATTTTCCTGCGGGGAATGTCTCAGTGTAAAAGGGCAGCAAAATGGTGCAATTGCCCCATTCCTCCCAGGTGTGGCGGAAAGGATTTCGGAACTGCTGGGGGCAGGCTTTTATCTTGCCTTTACGAGCATCCATGAGGTGATGATCCATGATGAACGGTTGATACAGCCAAAGCAGATCGCAGAAGTGTTAAGGGAAACCATCAAGGACTACACCTCCGAAACAGAGTTCCTGTCGGACCATGTGTATTATTACGATAAAGACAGAAAAGAAATTTCCATGATAGGGGAGGTATGAAGATGGATGTGAAAGAAGAGCTGGCAAAAAAAGCGGAACATACAAAAAATGAAACGAAATTGACGAAATCCATGAGCATTGCCGACCTGATTAAGGCTATGCAGCCGGAAATCAAAAAGGCACTGCCGGAAGTGATTACCCCGGAGCGGTTTACCCGCATGGCGCTTTCTGCGCTCAATAATACCCCGAAACTGGCAGAATGTGACCAGATGAGTTTCCTGGCAGCCCTTATGAATGCAGCCCAGCTGGGACTGGAGCCGAATACCCCATTGGGACAGGCCTATTTGATCCCGTATAAAAATAAAGGGAGACTGGAATGCCAGTTCCAGATCGGGTATAAAGGATTGATCGACCTGAGCTACCGGAATCCCCTGGTACAGACCATACAGGCACAGGCAGTTTATGAAAACGACGAATTTGAGTACGAACTGGGGCTGGATTCCAGGCTGGTCCACAGACCTGTACTCAGGGACAGAGGAGAGATCATCCTGTTTTACGGCCTTTTCAAACTGACAAATGGAGGGTACGGGTTTGAAGTGATGAGCCGTGAGGATATGGATATCTATGCCAAGGAATATTCCAAAGCGTTTGATTCTTCCTACAGCCCATGGAAGAGCAATTATATTGGGATGGCAAAAAAGACGGTCATCAAGCAGGCATTGAAATACGCCCCGCTGAAATCTGATTTCCGGCGTGCATTATCCACAGATGAGACAATAAAAATGGAACTTGCGCCGGATATGGGAGAAGTGCAGGGGGAAACAATATGGGACGTGGAGTATGAGGAGACTTCATGAAATACATCCATGTTCTCCTATATAAATAGGAAACGCGATAGGGTGTATTTTAAAGAAGAGTGTGATAGAATAAGGGTGAAAGAAAATCCTTCCCAAAGGAGATGATTTTTTGGACATTATAAAGATAAAAAAGTTATGCAAGGACGAAACAATAGAGGTGACAAACCACATTTTGGTAAGGTGCCAGGGGAGATCATTAAGGATTATTCCTATCCGAGCTGCCTTATTTTAGGGATGACAATATTACATGTTGTAGTGGGAATCGGTGAAAGGAAGCTCTGGTTGATTACAGCTTATGAGCCGAATCCCGGGCAGTGGGAAGATGGGTTTAAGAAAAGAGCGGTCATAATGGATAAGTGTTTTTTCTGTAAAGGAAATATGGTGGAAGATACCACAAATTATATGGCAGACCTGGATGGGCATTTCATTATTATCCGAAATGTGCCGTGCCATAAATGTACCCAGTGTGGAGAGGTCTCCTACAGCGGGGAAGTGGTCGTGCGGATCGAGAAGATCATTGAGAAACTGAAAGGTGTGCTGACAGAGGTTGCGATTGTAGAATATGCGGCATAATAGGATCGGGCAATGTTTCTTTTATTGGAAACATGCCCGTTTCTTACCTCAGGAAATATTTTTTAAGCGAAAGGGATTGTTTGGGATATTGAAATTTATGGTAACGGAAAGAACATCCGAATAATGAAAGGAGATGCGAGAATGTTTGAAAAGTACGAAGATATACTGACTACAGAGGAAACATGCGAAGCGTTAAGGATTGGAAAAAACAGACTGTACCAGCTGTTAGGTTCAGGAGAATTAAAAGGTTATAAAGAAGGCAGACACTGGAAAATATCAAAAGAAGAAATGATAAATTACGTCCGAAATCATATCCGGAGAGCAGTCTGATTCTGCTCCCCGGATATTTTCGTTTTAGTATAAAGGATGATAATACAATCTGTGTGGAGGTTCATTTCCCAACAACAGCCGATTGTTCATCATATAGGTGTATCCTGAAAAAGCAATATTATACGGGTAGAACAATATACCAAGTTCCTCTTTCAGATTGTCCATATTGATAAAAGTTTTTTTGCCTGTGCGTGCATGAATGGAATCCACGATAATATGTACATGCTTCAAGTATCCTCTCGGGGAACGGTGGATGGCCAGGAATAGATCCATCCCTTGAAACGGTGATAGGATACGGATTTGTCGTAAAAGCTGTTTGGGATTAATGTTATATAGTTGACGGTATTCATTGTCCAAATCGAATGATAAAACATAGTGGTAGCATAACGTCATATCCTCTGCATGATGGTACATATGCATATAGTTCCATCTATAGGCAATATATTCCAATGAGGCATACCGGTTTGCCGGATATGTAGTTGAGACGATTGGGAATTTTTCTTCTGAAACAAGATATTTTAAAAGATTCAGGAAATCCTGTACAGTTAAATATGATTTCACTGAGTATTTAATAAACGCCATAAATAAGCAATCTCCTTATCGATTAATTTTAACATTTCATCCAATGCCAGAGTTTTATCAATGTCTTTCATCTGGTATCGAACCTGTTCTAAGCCTAATATAAAATCATGGGTTGTTTGTGTATAATACGGAATGTGGATTGGCGCATGAATGGTCCGTTCTAGTATGAACTGGCTCATGTTCATATTTGCCTCTTTAGCTGCAGCTGCAAGCTCCTTTTTTTCCTGTGGTGATAAGCGGATTTTGAGAGTACATGTTTTTTGGTTCATCATTTTTTCTCCTTCTTTCTGTCAAATTTTGGGTTTATGCTATCCAATACTTTCTATAGTATTGGAGCAAGCTTACAGCTGTGGGAACATTTCCCACAGCTTTTTTTGATTATGCTGCTTTACTAATGTGTTTGTTCGTTTGTAAAAAAATGCTTTGTTTTGTAGAAAATTATAAATATAATTGAATTAAAAGAATTATTAACCTTGGGGGGAATAATGAATTATGGCGAAAAAAATGAAGTATGTTGAAAATCATTGTAGCGAATTGGAAGAAATTTTTATTAATTTACAAGATGAGTGTATAAAAGCAAAAGAAATTCTGGATTCATTGATTGAGAAACAAAAAACGCTGGGAGTTCAGGAAAAAACAAAAGAAACGCTGGAAACACTGATTGACATAGACAAAATGCCTGAAATCCAGGAAAAAGCAAAAAAAATCCTGGCTCCATTGATCGAGAAAGAAAAATCATTGAAAGTACAAGAACAAGCCAAAAAAACTTTGCAAGCATTGATTGACATAGAAGATGTGTTTGAAGGCTGGGAAAAAGCAAAAAAAAATCTGGAAGCATTGATCGCAATAGAAAAAACACCGGAAGTTCAGAAAAAAACAGAAAAAATTCTGGAAGAATTGGGCAAAATAAAAAAAGGGGTGAAATATCTGCAGGAAGTATGGAATGCAGTTTATGAAATTATTAATTTGGCAATTTCGAAAGAACGTGTTGAGGTATCACCTATACAACAATTAGAAAATTTGTATTTTTATCCCGAAAAAGTAAAGCTCCTTTTTACAGCGCAGATGGATCAGAAGCAAATAGGGGAAAATGTGGTTTATGCAGTAAGAAAGCTTTTTTGTCCATATGATTATCTAGGAAATGGTAATGAAAGATATCATATCAATATGGATCTGATTATTAGTGTATTATTTGAAATATTTGAAAATGAGAAGATTTCTTCTAAAAAACAGTGTGAATATTCTTATAACGTGATATGGGGAGAAGATATTATAGAAACTAAAGGTTATACAGTGACTCAGTATACTCTGAAAGAAAAAAATAGTGATAATAAAGTGAAGGGAGAAGCATGGTTTGATAAAGATATAACAAAGAGTGAGGTATATAAACCACAGAATGATAAATATGGTAAAATGGGGGATTTTTTAGCGGGTAAATGTACAAAGTATTTTTCTTTTTTTTATCAGATAGGTATTAAGCAACTTTATAAAGTTGTAGAAAAATTAATGACAAAAGGAAGTTATAGAGATAAATCTTTTGCTAGATATTTTAATAGTTATCAAAGTTTTTGTAGTTTACTTCCATTTTCCGAGATTTATATGATTGAAAAATTTACAGGGCTCTATTTGGCCGTGGAGTTATATATGTACTCGCAACATCTGATGAATTTCCGGGATGAAGACTTGATTACAGAGATGGGAAAGGTAGCAAAAGTAATTAGTGAAATAGAATGCCTGGAAGTTCGCTTATATGTTGCCAAAGGGATATGTAATATCCTTGGGCAGACAAAGGACTGGGAGAAGCAACAGATTATTAATCTGCTCGAGACTATAACGGAGGAAATTAAAAAAAATAAGGATTTCTTTAATATCTATTATCACAGAGCTATTCATATTTTGCTTTATGCGTTTAAAGAAAAAAAATATTGGGAAAATATAAAAATATTGATTGCTGTAATGGAACGTCACAATAAAACTGATAATCAATTTTCTTATAATATACTACGAAGCTATGTAAGCGGGATAAGCCAAGGCGGGAGCAATCAGAATAATAATTTTCAAAACTTGTATTTGGCATGGGATGCTAGAAAGATAGAGTATCATTTTTTTGACATTATATTTTCTGGCATTAAGAAAGGGGAAGCCATGCTTTATCAGAACACTAAAAAGGATTCGGCAAAGGAACAAGAAATTTGGTTGAATTTATTTGCTTCCGAGAAATCTTGTCCGGATGGATTTAAATTAATAGAGTGGTAAAATTTTTATATATGGGAAAATACACCGGAACTTTCGGATTTTTATGAAAGTTTCGGTGTATTTTTTGGTGAAAAAAATTGCTAAAATCAGCGCTATAAAAAAGGAGGATAACAAATATGAAAAAAATATCTGCGAAAGAAATCATTTTAAAATTTACAAAAGAGAAAAAATTTATGGTCTGCGAGCAGCAATTATATGTGGCGGAAGCGGGATATTGGAGACGAATCCCTTTTGAAGAAATGCAGAAATGTATGCGGCACCACCTTTCGGAAGAGGAAAACTTGGAAATAAGTTCATCTATGCTGACTGAAGTGTATCGGAGAATGATTGCAGATGTAGCATTTGAGATACCGATAGAAAAAGTTTTGCATAAGGATGCCATCCTTTGTAACAACGGTAGAGTTGATCTGAAAACATGCCGATTGGTTACAGGAGAACCTAAACCGCATTTCCTTTATCAATCTCGTTTTTCTTTTAATCCTCAGGTGAAAGTGGAGAATGCACCAACTTTCCAGAGATTTTTGGAAAGTTCTTTAGGAAACGATAAAAAAAAGTGGAAGTTGCTGCTTCAGATTTTAGGATATTGTCTGACAGATGTTCCATTAGCCGAAGTCTTTTTTGTTTTGCTTGGAAAACCGGGAACAGGGAAAAGCGTTATTCTGAAATTACTTGGACGAGTGGTAGGTGAGGAAAATACCACTGCAATTCCCTTTACACGGCTGGGCAGTCGTTTCAATGTGGGAAGACTTGCAGGCATGAAGCTGAACATTTGCACGGAGCTTAGTGGTGGTAAAATGAAAAATCTTGATATTATAAAGGCGATCATTAGCGGAGAACGCATTATGGGAGAGTTTAAGGGTGAAACCCCATTTGAGTTTATACCACGGGTGAAGTTGATATGTGCCGGCAATATTTTCCCCCAAATTTCAGAAACAACGGGTTCAGATGCAATCTTACGGAGACTAGTTGTCTTACGGTTTACAGAAAAAGTAACTGAGGAAAATAGGGATCTAGAACTGCTGGAAAAACTATGGCAGGAAAAGGATGTTATTTTTTCATTAGCCTTGCAGGAATTGTTTGAACTGACAAAAATAAAGTTTCGTTTTGCAGTACCGGAAGATTCGAATGATTTCATTAACGATTTAAAAGTTGGAAATGAGGCGGTGGAAATGTTTGTGAATGAAAACTGCGAGTTTTCCGAGAACAACCGAATCCATGTCTGCGCTCTGTGGGAAGCATTTCAGAAATTCACAGAAGAAAATGCCATAGAAATAAAAATTACGCAGACGCAGTTTTCACAAGAAATAGGTTTGTTGGAGGGCGTCAAACGGACACGGTTTCGTGAAAATGGCAAATCTTTGCGGGGATTTTCGGGGATTGCTCTCAGACGTGAGGAGCCCATAGGATACAGAAAAATTTTTCCTTTACAAACTGAAAAAACTGTGGAACGGTCTGGAACGGGAACAGAAAGAAAAAATCAGTTGAGGCAAGATTCCCGTTTGGCATCCACTGAAAGCAAGGAGGATAGAAAATGCAACGAAAGAACCGGATCACGGTGACTCTTACGGATCGGAATTACAAAAAAATGAAGCAAACAACGAAAATGGCGGGCATCACGCAGACGGAGTTTATAAATCAAGCCTGCGCCGGCGTAAGCATTTTTGTAATGGAACAGAGCAAGGACATTGCGAAAGAATTCTTTCTGATCCGGGTCGCTATGGAAAAAAATGAAATTAATGAAAATTTAAGAGAAAGGGTGGAAAAATTATGTCAATCCTTAAATTTATTAACGGAAAAAATAAGAGTTTGTTGCAGCTCAAAAATTTAATTGACTATATCGCGAATCCGGAGAAAGCTCCGGAAAAATATCTCGCACACACAGGACTTTGCGGAAGATCCACGTATCAGGATATGTTTACTTTTAAATTGCTGCACGGAAAAATGAAAGGGCGACAATACGTCCATTTTATACTGTCGTTTGATAGTGATGTTTCATGTGAAAAGGCCTATCAAGTGGGTACAGAAGTTCTAACCTATTTCAAGGGGCAGTATCAGGTATTTATGGCAGTACACGTAAATACCAAAAACGTCCATTGCCATTATATACTAAATACTGTGGGATTCGACGGGTATAAATTTCGGCAGAGCATTTCAGAATTAAAAATGTTGAGAGAGTTTGTCAATATTATTTTGATAAAATTTAACCTGAACCCTGTTGGGAAAATTCGACGGTCTGGGAGAGAATGGTTTTGGGAAGAAGAGAATTTCTATAATGGTGGCTACCATTTTGAGTATGAAGATATGGGGGAAGACGATGAGTTGGAAGCGGTGTATCGTCCAATCTGGTATGAAGATGAAAAAACGGAACATAAGCTTCAACTGATTAAGTACGAAGATAAAAAAACGAAACATAAGCTTCAGCTGATTAGGTACGAAGATGAGAAAAAAGAAAACCAGCAGTTTCGTCCAATCCGGTTTCTAGATGAAGAATAGATAGGAAGGAGAAAAAGATATGAATCAGACGAAAGAAAGAAAAAGCAGCTGCCGTCTGGCAGTGGATATTGAAGGTCTGGCCGCTATGCTTTCCTGCGGACAGATGACTGCAAGGAAGATTGCGGAAGATGCGGGAGCCCGGATCACCATCGGCCGCCGGGTATTGTACTCCGTACAGAAGGTGGAAAAATACCTGGAAGCAATAGCGGAATAGAGGAACACGGATGTGCGTGAGGGTGGTTTTGTGCTATACTTTTCATAGACAGGACAAGACCATTCCCCACAACAGGGAGGTGTGAGTATTACAGAAGCAACAGTTCAGCATGTAACCTTCGCAAAACTGTGTTAGGTGCTAATAATGGCTGAATTGTTCCAGAAAGGAATGGTTTTGTGGCAAGAAAAGACAATAGAGGAAGAAATCTG
>ERZ1643249.2197-NODE-2197-length-18522-cov-7.247577_pt1 | contig 18522 bp, 16 predicted proteins | sample MGYA00579263_ERZ1643249 | MGnify/ENA primary metagenome ERZ1643249 (study PRJEB29033, sample SAMEA4952264) | chicken gut metagenome | biome: Broiler Chicken; feature: Gastrointestinal Tract; material: Caecum | place: Ireland | collected 2018 | study: Broiler... | reverse complement strand
CGTCCATAAAAGGATGAATGAACTCAAATTCGTAGTGGAAGATACTCGAACGAATAAGCATTTGCGTTTTGCTCGTTTTCAACCAGTCGAAAAGCTGTTCCATCAATCCCTTCACCATATTGTGTGGTGGCGCGACATGAATGACCTTTCCTTGTTCATTTATAACCCCGACGGAGTCTATACGCAGTTCACCCGCTCTCTCGACAAGCCCGTTCATCATTACGCCGTGCGCCTTCTTCAAATCTTCTAAAGAAAACGGAGCAAGTTCCGGTAATATTTTATAGACGGCGAATGCATTCTTTACGGCAAGGATATCGTCCTGCGGACCTAAAACGCGTTTCCCGTTAAGAACATCTGTCACCTGCTCCAAAGAGAGAGTGTTGTTTTCAATGGCAAGCGACGATTGAATGGACTTGATACGGTTTACCCTGCGCAGACGCGGCAATCTTTCCAAATCGTTTACATTGCTGAGTTTTCCCAAGTCTTCCGTGATTTCTGATGTCAATTCCAGCATTTCTTCGGTAATGTCGTAGGGCGGAACATATTTATCCATAAGTGACCTCAAAATCTTACTTGCGTCTATTATAGCACAGAATTTCAATGCCGTCAATACTTATATGCTTTCTTGATTATTTTGATGAGCGAAAAATATGTTGTGCATGATATATATTGGCATATAATTTGTCGCGTTGTCATCTTTATCCAAGTTGATTTGGCGATAATTCGGCTTATGAAAAAGCGGAACGGGAAAAAGGTAATTTTACTAAAATGTTAAACGGTGAAAGAGAATTAAATTCTAAATATTATATACCGATAGAACGAATATTTGATATTAGAATTGCGGACTTGCTTTCCGACGACGCAAATATCAAACCTTCTTATCGTAATCGAGGATTGCGTTATACAGCAGCAGCAAATACTTATGAAGAATTTGCAAATTTAGCGGCGGAAACTAGTGAAGGCGCTCATTCTGTTATTTTTAATACCGACGAATACAATAAGAGCATATTGGAGTAGCCGAAAATGCTACGATGATGACGAAGATGATTGATAGAAACTGTATGATTTTTGCTTAATAGAATATAGGGAAAATACACTGAAATTGCAATTTGGCACCGTGACGTGTGCTTGGCATAGACGAGGAGACCAATCGGTTGGAACAGCTCAAAGCGCTGGACGGAGCGGTCCGCCGTCCCGCCGCGATCTTTGCCTACACGTTCGGCATTCTCGGGGCACTCGTGCTGGGAGTGGGAATGTGTCTTGCAATGGAGGTCATCGGTTCTCTCATGCCGCTCGGGATCGTTGTCGGCGTCGTGGGGATTGCAATGGTGTCCGCCAATTACTTTCTCTATCGCAGGATTCTGAATGCCTGCAAAAGGAAGTACGCGGGCAAGATCATCGCTCTTTCGGACGAACTGCTTGCAGATTAAAGAGCTTTTCACATGAGATAGCCATGCGGGAAAGTGCACAAAAGACCGCGCGCCCGCCGCACATTTTGTGCGGCGGGCGCGCATGCCTGAAAGGGAACAAAAGACATCCCCCCGCAGCAAAAGGCAGAGGCGGTTAGGAAATTCGGACAGCAACTTTCATGACGCCGTCCTTTTTTTGTTCAAACAGGGCGTAAGCCGCGTCGATTTCGGAAAATGGAAAGGTGTGGGTGATGAGCGGGGACGCGTCGAGTTTTCCGTCGGCGATGAGCTGCATGACCTTGTCACAGTCGCAACCGTCCACGCCTCCTGTCTTGAACGTGAGATTTTTGCCGTACATGTCGGGCAGAGGGAGCGTTTGAGCCGATTCATACATGGCAACAATGAACGGCTCCGTTTTTGATATGCAGATCGCTTGTGCAGATACTCGCAAGCGTCACTTTCACGACGGCGTCGCGCGGGGAGAGAATGACGGGTCGGGACTTTTCGGTCATGGCGAAGCGTCCCTTTTCAAGATAGGTGTATGCTTTCATGGCTCTCCTTAACAAGACGTGTGATAATTTCATGATCTGCGGGGCAGAAGTCGAAGGCGGGAAGCTCTTGGGGGAGGACCCAGCGCAGTTCTTCATGCTCAAGGGCTTGCGGCGTTCCTTCGGCAATGCGCGCATGGAATAGGGTTAGATGAATGGTGATGTCGGGGTATGTGTGCGTCGTTTCGGTGTAGATTTCGCCGACGTCAAGAGTGATACCCAGCTCTTCGCGGCATTCTCTTATGAGCGCCGCCTGCCTGGTCTCGTCTGCTTCCACCTTTCCGCCTGCGAACTCCCATAAAAGCGCGCGCGACTTGTTGCGCGGGCGGCGGCAGATGAGCAGTTTTCCGTCTTGTCCGATGAGTGCGGCAACGACTTCGACAATGTTGTTCATGCGCGTTTTCCTCCGTCAAAGTATCCGACGTAGTCAAGCTTTAAGGTACTGTCGGGGAAGAGACAGGCATACAGATCGACAAAGTAATCATCCGTCATGCTTGCGATGTAGTCCGTCACGATGCGGTTTTTCTCCGTTTCGGGATAAGGTATGCGGCGGTGTTTGTTGTAGTAGGGCTTGTCCAGGTAGTCGATGTGCTGGCGGAAGATGGGGGAAGATTGGTTGCCATGCGTAAGGTCTTTGAGAAGCCGTTCGTAGAGTTTGTCCATCATGGCGCGGATGGTGTCATCGGCGGTCGTCACGTTTTCATGGAAATAGATGCGGTCATAGTTGTCCCGCTTTGCCGCACGAAGCGCCGCAAAGTGTGCGTCGTCCAGTTTCAGAAAAGGCTTAAAATAACTGTTTTCGATGAGGTTCACCATCAGATTGTTGACGATCTCCGCATTGATTGTTCCGATGCCCAGATCGGCAAACTGCACTTTTCCAAGCGCCTTGCTCTTTTCCGCATCGTGGCGGTCTTTGCCGAGGTACGCAATGATATCGGAAATGCGCACTACGCAGCCCTCCAATGTGGACGGAACGAGTTTTTTGATTTCGGACAAATCGCTTTGGCACGCCTGCATGCGCTCATTGAATTTCTCAAACCCTGCAAGGGGCGCGGGTTTGTATTCGTCCAGCTCAAGTTCTCCGTTGTGGTCGGCAATGCCGTCCAGCGTCTGCAGGGTGAGATTGAGCGGAAAGATCTCATCCAGCACGCGCACCGAGTGCAGATTGTGAGCAAAGTGCAGACCCGTATGCGAAAAATAGAGCTCGTCAAGAAAGCGTTCGCCCGTGTGTCCGAACGGCGTGTGCCCGATGTCGTGCCCGAGCGCGATCGCCTCAATGAGCTCGCAATTGAGTCCCAGTGCGCGCCCGATGGTGCGGGCAGTGCGGGCGACGAGCTGAATGTGCAGACTGCGCCGCGTGATATCGTCATTTTTATAGAGCGAAAAGACCTGCGTCTTGTCCGCACAGCGGCTGTAATAGGGGCAGTTTAAGATCTTGTCCGCATCGCGGATGAATGCGGGGCGCCATACGGTCGCCGCATCGTGCGGATTTGCGTCTCTGCGAAGGGCATTGCTTTCGTCAAAGGCGTAAGGATTTGTGCGATTGCTTTTCAGATCTTCTTTCATGCGCTCCGAGAGCGCCTCGGAAAGTTCTTCATAGTGTGCCATACTGTCATTATATCAGAGTTTTTCGGAAAAAGCAAAGAAATCCTGCGCGGCGTTTCGCTCGGACAGACATATGTCGGAGCTTATGACGGATTGTGAAATTTTTCTTTTCCGTAAAAAAATTTCTTTGAAATGTATTGACAAGCTTTTTCGGATATGATATCATCAAGCCGAACTAAAACGTTTTAATAAATCGATTTAATTGAATTTGGAGAGAAAAATTATGCGCATTTACATCATCGGAAGTCTGAATATGGACCTGGTTATCCGCGCACCCCGCGTTCCCGAGGCGGGCGAGACGCTCTCGGGTGAAGGGTTTATGACCAATCCGGGCGGAAAGGGCGCAAATCAGGCGGTCGCAGTCGCCAAAGCTGGCGGGGAAGCGTATATGGTCGGGTGCGTGGGACGGGAATTCGGGAAGGAACTCTCCGATGCGCTCACGCAGTACGGGGTGCATACAGACTATGTACGAGCGGAAGAGAATGTCTCGAGCGGGATTGCGGTCATTGTGGTAGCGGACGGAGACAACCGTATCATTCTGGATACGGGGTCGAACGCCCGCGCGGACGAGGCGCTTGTCGATCGGGCGCTGGCGACGGCGCAGGCGGGGGACTATCTTTTGCTGCAGCTTGAGATTCCGCTCTCCACGGTTGGGTATGCGTTGAAGCGGGCTAAAGAGCGCGGCATGATCACCGTGCTCAATCCTGCGCCCGCGGCGAAGCTCGGTAAGGCGGCGCTTGCCTGCTGTGACTGGTTTACGCCCAATCAGACGGAGGCGCAGTTCTATACGGGAATTTTCCCCTCCGATGAGGAAAGTATCCGTGCGTGTGCGGAAAAGCTCTCGGGGATGGGCGTCAGGAATGTTCTTGTCACGCTCGGGACGGAGGGTTCCGCCTGTGTGAGCGGCGGAACGTTTTACCGAACGAACGCAGTTCCTGCCAAGGCGCTGGATACGACGGCGGCGGGCGATACCTATGTCGGGGCGTTCGTGACGCGGCTGTCGGAGGGTGCGGACATTGAAACGGCGATGCGGTTTGCGAGTACGTCTTCGGCGATCACGGTAACAAGGCGGGGAGCACAGTGTGCCATTCCCGTGCGGAGTGAGACGCAGGCATACGCAAAAGAAAAAGGGATCAAGGTATGAAGGCAATCAGGAAAAAAGTGACCATCAAGGATGTGGCGATGCGTGCGGGGGTTTCTCCGACAACGGTCTCCATGGTGCTCAACGGAAAGGACGTTTCTCTCCCCGAGAGCACACGCGAGCGCGTGCGCAGGGCGGCGGCGGAGCTCGATTACAGTACGGATATCCTTGCCCGTGCGCTGGTCACGCGCAGAACGAATATCATCGGCGTGGTGGTTCCCGATATTTCCAACGCATTTTTCTCGGAGGAGGTGCGCCATCTTCAGGTGGAAATCGCAAAATACGGATATGACATCATTCTTTGCAACAGCGAGGAGCGCGCGCAGAACGATTACCGTTATATCCGCCTGCTTGCGGGGCGCAATGTGGACGGGCTTATTCTGACGCCGAGCGCAGAGGCGCTCACGGAAGAGAATGCGGGTAAGATGAAGCATCTTCTGGAGGGGCTGCGGATCCCGTATGTGTTTTTCGACCGTTACTATGCGGGGGATCCGCGGGTTGCAGTGGATAACGCACAGAGCAGTTATATTGCGGCGAAGTATCTTCTGGAAAAGGGACATAAGCGCATTGGCGTGGTGGCAGGACCTCTGACGCTCAACAGCAGCCGAAACCGTCTCAAGGGCGTGCGCCGCGCACTGGAAGAGTGCGGGCTGAGCCTTCCCGATGAACTTGTCTATGAAGGGAAGTACGACTTCACGACGGGCGTAAGCGGCGGAGCCGAGCTTATCAAAAAGGACGTGACCGCCATTTTCGCGTTCAGCGATATGCAGGCATACGGCGTGTATGAGAGTGCGAAGCGTGCGGGAAAGCGTATTCCCGACGATCTCTCCGTGATGGGCTTTGACGACAATATCTATTCTTCCATGCTGGAAGTGCCGCTTACGACGATGCGCCAGCCCGTGGAGATGATCGCCAAGGAGGTGTGCCGCGTCATTCTCGCGCTCATCAACGAGGAAGAGGCGCCGCCGCCCGCATGTTTCCCTGCCCAGCTTGTGTGCAGGGAGAGCGTAATGACGATCGAAAAATAAGAAAAATCAGCGATAAGATCGCATTGTGCCGAACGGAAAAAGACTCTGAAATTGCACCGTTTTGAACGGGAAAGACAGCAAAACAGCGCTGCGCCGTACGAAAAGCAAGGCGATAAAATCCTGTATCGAAAAAAATTTGCGAGGGGCGCCCCTCGCGTTAGGGAATTCCTGCCGAATTCCCTAAAAAAAAATAACAGAACAAAGGAGAAAGCGGGATGACCGAGGAGATCATATCATGCGCGGAGGCCGGGGAGGGGACGCTCGGCGAAGGGGAACAGAAAACACAGTCCAAAAAGCGTAAGCCGTGGACAGGGAACGACTGGGTTCTGATCGGAATGGCGTCCCTGAGCGTTGTCTTTCTGGCGGTATTTGCCTATGCGCCGCTCTACGGGCTTGTCCTTGCATTCAAGGACGGGGACGGCTGGCTGAACATCTCGCAGGCGATCTCGGTCGCAAAGTGGTGCGGATTTGACAATTTCACGGCGTTTTTTGACGATCCCGATTTCTGGAATATCATCCTCAATACACTGGGACTGAATATTCTGCAGCTGCTCATCAACTTTCCGCTGCCCATTTTGTTTGCGGTGTTTACTGCGGAACTCATCAGCGATCATTTCAAGAAATTTGTGCAAACGGTCACGTTTTTTCCGCACTTCATCTCATGGGCGGTTTACGGGGGGATCTTCCTCAGTCTGTTTGCATTGGATACAGGGCTTCCTGCTCTGCTTCAGCAGTGGGGACTGACCGATCACAAGGTGGATATCCTTGGCGATCCCGATTATTTCTGGTGGATCATCATCGGAACGTCGCTCTTGAAGGGCATGGGCTGGGGCTCGGTCATCTATGTCGCGGCGATCGCAGCCATCCCGCAGGAACTGTATGAGGCGGCAAAGATGGACGGCGCAAACCGCTTTCATAAGATCGTTTATATTACAATTCCCTCGATTGCGCCTACGATCACGCTTTTCTTTATTCTCTCGGTGAGCGGACTTCTCAACAACGGAATCGAACATCTGCTCGTGTTCCAGAACACCAGCAACATCGAGCGCAGCGAAGTGCTCGATACATACATCTATAAATACGGCATTCCCGATTTCCGTTACAGCTACGCGACGGCGATCGGACTGCTCAAATCGATCATTTCGCTCTTCTTGCTCGTTTCGGGCAACTGGGTCTGCAAAAAAGTAAGCGGAAAGGGGATCTACTGATATGATGCAACGTCTCACAGATCTTTACAGCGATACCTATTACCGCTTCAAACGCGCGATCTTTATTTCGGTCGGCGCCGTTCTTCTCGGCGTTCTCGTGTTCGCCTATCTTTCCAACGTGCAGATCGACGGCGGCACGGAACACACCTATCAAACGCTGGACGTGCTGTTCTATGTCTTCTGCGGATTGCTCCCCGTTGCCGCGGCGGCGGTCGGATTTTATGTTTATGTCTACCGCGCAAGACGCAAACTTTGGCTTCAGCGTTTTTCCAAGAGCAAGCTCAATACCCGCGTGCGCACCTTTGACGTGGTGCTTGCCGTCATCATCGGACTCTTTTGCGTCCTGTGTATCTATCCCATTATCTACGTTTTGGCGGGCAGTTTCAATCAGGGCGCCGATTATTCGGTCGGCGGGGTCTGGCTCCTGCCCCGCGTCTTCACCTTTGAAAATTATCAGATCGTGTTGCAGGACGAAGACTTCTGGACGAGCTACGGCATCACGATTGCGCGCACGGTGCTCGGAACGGCAAGTGCACTCGTCTTTACTTCCATTGTCGCCTATGCGATGAGCCGTCCCGATCTCAAGTGCCGCCGCGTGTTCTATTGGATCAACATCTTCACGATGTTCTTCTCGGGCGGACTTGTTCCGTATTTCCTCGTCATCAAGACGATCGGACTGTATGATACGTTCTGGGTCTACATCATCCCCGGACTGTACTCCGTGTACAACATGATCGTGCTGCAGAGCGGGTTCAAGTCTATAAGCTCCGATATTCACGACGCCGCACTCATCGACGGAGCGGGCGAGTTCCGCATCTGGTGGCAGATCTATATGCCGCTCTCCAAGCCCGTTCTTGCGACCATTGTGCTCTGGGTCGCGGTGGGGCACTGGAACAGCTACTTCGACACGATGATCTATACCAACAGCGAGGAATTGCAATCGCTCCAGTATTTCCTGCTCAAGGCGATTCAGACGTCCTCGATGACGGAGGGCATGCCGCCCGAAATGATGGAGCGGCTCTCTTCTCAGACCCTGTCGCTTGCGGCGATCATCCTTTCCATCATTCCCGTGTTCTGTTTCTTCCCGCTCATCCGGAAGAATTTTGCGTCGGGGATCATGGTCGGATCGCTCAAAGGATAAACAAAGGACAAACAAGTTATACGGACACCAGGAGGAATTATTATGAGGACAAAGAGACTTTTTGCGTGCGTGCTCACGGCGGCTTGCGCGGGGATGTTTGTTCTGCCTATGGCGGCGTGCGGCGGGAACAATCTTCCGCCCATCGGCGACGACGGCATGGCGCAGCTCACCTATCCCGACTTTGAACAGACGCCGTCGGACAAGAACAGCTGGGAATATATTCCCGAAGATAATGACATGACGATCGAGTGGTATGTCGATGTTTCGAGCTGGCCCATTCCCGCCGATAACGATGTTCTGCGCAAGATCAAGGAGGACACGGGCATCACCATTCGGTTTACGACGCCCGTGCAGGACGACGGTCAGAAACTTGCCACCATCATCGCGGGCGAAGACCTTCCCGACGTCATGTCCGTCATGACATCCAAGACGCAGACGCTTGCCTCGCTTGCACAGCAGGGGTATGTCTATGACATTAACACGCTTGCCGACAAGTGGGCGCCTACGCTGTATAATCATCTGCCCGAGGACGTCATGGACTGGTGGGCATACGGCAACGGCAAGACGTACGGCATTCCCAACCATTATTACAGCTATGACGACATTCCCGAGGGTGAACAGCTCCAGCCCAACGGCGGGATGATGGTGCGCAAAGACCTCTTCGACGCCTGGCAGGCACATGCCCAGACCATGGCAGACGGACAGGGTATGATCTCCTACACCGCTCTGGACGGGACAACCAAGCAAGTGGAGTGGCAGGGTTACATCACCACGCCCGAGGGTTTCAAAGAGGCGGCGACCTGGGCGATGGAGAACTACTACGGTACGGGCAAGGGAAACATCACGACTGCGCTGCAGCTCTCGCAGTTCACCGACCAGGGCAATGCGTCGCTGGAGTGGCTTGCGCAGTTTTTTGCGATTCCTTTCGAGACGGAAGAGGGAGAGTACGAGTACCGCTTCACGCAGGAAGAATATGCCGAGATGCTCTACTGGCTCAACGATCTTTGCACGACGCGCGCAAACGGAAATACGCTTATCTCGCGCGACAACTTTACGCAGACATACGACGGCGTCGGCAGCGTCATTGCGGGCGGCAAGGCGTTTGCGACGCTTGCAACGCCGCAGGACTATCAGATGCATTTTGCAACGGCGAAGGATGACGGCTACAAATATGTGAGCATGTACATCACCAATTCGGACGGGGATGCGCCCGTGCTTGCGGATATCCGCGGCTACGGATACCTCATGAGCATGATCACGACGGACTGTGAGCGTCCCGATCTCGTCATCAAGCTGTTTGACTACCTGACGAGCGAGGAAGGCCAGCGACTGGTCTGCTTCGGCGTCGAGGGTGAGACGTGGAACTGGGCGGACGAAGAAAAGACGCAGATCGCCTATACGGACGAATATCTTGCTATCAAGGGCGACAAGGGGCAGTCGACGGCATCCTTCGGACTGATGACGGTGGACATGCTGCTCAATTACCAGTATTACGACAACGTACAGCCCAAGACCAATAACGGCAAGACGGAATCCGAGCTTTTCCGCGTCAATCTGAAGCGCCCGCTCTCCATCTATGCCTACGACTACAACGCGACGCATTTTGTCGTGGATGCAACGAACGAGAACTATCAGGATTACAACAATGCGCTGACGCGTATCAATGCGCTCATCGGACAGCAGACCACAAAAATCCTGCAGGCGACTTCGAGATCGGAAGCGGAGAGCATCTATCAGCAGACGGTCGAGCTGCTCGAGAAACGCAATCTTGCATTGGTCGTCGAGATGAACTCGGAGGCATATCAGGCGACCAAGCAAAAACTCGGCATCACGGTAGCTTGGCCGGCATGGCAGGAAGGGTACGTCAATCCGCTTGACAGAACGCAGCCCAACGGCGATCTGTCGCTGTACCGCACCTATTGAGGCTTCAAACATTCAAACGATAGAAAGGGACCATATGAAAAAGGTGATTTTTGATACCGATATCGGAGACGATATCGACGATGCATTTGCGCTTGCGGCGCTTTTAGCCGAGCCCGCGGCGCAGCTTGCGGGCGTGACGACAGTGTACCGCAACACCGTTCAGCGCGCACAGCTTGCGGCGGCGATGCTCTATGCGGCGGGTGCGTCGGACGTACCCGTGTACGCAGGAGAGAACATTCCCATCAAAGAGCCCATCCGCCCCTTTGCCTGGGAGGACGACAGGGAACTTGAAAAAAAGAGGGTGTGCCAATGGAGTGAGGAATATGCCGCGTATCCCGTCAGGACGGGGGCGGCGGAGTTCCTTGCAGAGAGTGCCGAGCGCTTCGGCGCGGAACTTACCGTGTTTGCGGTGGGACCGCTCACCAATCTTGCGCAGGCGATCCGCAGGTATCCCGCTTCCATGAAAAAGATCGGCGAGATCCGAACGATGGGCGGGAGCTTTGCCTCGGTGCGCCCCGAGTGGAATATCCTGTGTGATCCCGAGGCGGCGGACACGGTGTATTCGAGCGGTATTCCCGTCTATGCGGTCGGGCTGGATGTGACCATGCGCTGTTCGCTGGACGAGACGCTTTTATCGCGCGTTGCCGCTTCGCCGCGTGCGACGAACAAACTGCTTTCGCTCTGGTACGGACGCTGGTCGGAGCATTTCCGCTTCCCCAAGAGCGTCATGCATGACCCGCTCGCAGTGGCAAGCGCATTCACGCAGGTATGTCGGTTTGAAAAGCCCTTTGTGCGGGCTGATCTGAAAGAAACAAGGGGCGCAATGCTGTGTCGGAGCACCCCGCAGGCGGGATATTCTCCCGTCAATGTCGCAGAAGACGTCGACCGCGATGCGTTCTATGCATGGCTCGAGGAACGTCTCGGATGTAAGGGATGAAACGGGCAAAGCCCGGGAATATGATAACGGAGGTAAAAGAATGACAAGGACAAGCACCAAAGCGCTTGCGGTCGTGCTCGGGGCGAGCATTGCCATAAGCGGGGTATGTACGGCATTTCCCGCAATGGAAATGGAGGTCAGTGCGCTGGATACTACAACGCAGGTGACGTATCCGTTTGCGACGGGGGAGAATGCCTTCCAATACGCACCCACGTTCACAATGGCGACGGAAAAGGCGTCGGCGGACAGATGGGAATATGTGGAGGTCAAGTTTGACGGCGGAGCAAAGGATGTGCGGGATGCAAAATATCTCGCGATTCAGATCCGCGTAGACAAGGGAGATCCCGGACTCACGGTCGGGCTCATTGAAAACAGCGATCGCTTCAACAACAGTACGGACGGAAACAAGTTCTACTTCCTTTCCGAAAACGGTTCGATGAAAGAGATGAGAAGCCTTTACAGCGCGATCAATCTCGGTGCAGGCGCATGCGGAACGCTTCTTATGCCCGTTTCGTCGATGAGCTGGCAGTGGAATAATTCACAGAGCGATCTTTCTGAAGTGACCGCATTCTACTTTACGGCGAACGCGGTATATAACTTTGACTATGTGCTGACGATCGGTGACGTCGGTTATTACGACGGGGAGCCCGATGCAGCGGCAACGAACTTTGTCAAACTTGTGGATTGTTCCGAAGGCGAGCGCGAAAAGACCATGTACTATGTCGATTCTGCGAACCCCGACTGCATGACAATGCCCTCCGATTCGCAGACGCCCGCCCCCGAGGCACCCGCGATCGGTTATCCTTTCCGCACGGGGGAAGATGCCTACGTCAACGCGGCGGAATGGGGCGGATTCTCTGTGGACGGGACAAAATCCAATCAGCAGACCGTGACGGTCGATCTGGGAACGGCGGACTTCTCCAAGGCAAGTTATCTCATCGTGCAATACAAGTGCGGAGGCTCACCCGGGCTTCAGTACAAGCTCATGGAGGGGAACAACGCCTATTCGGTGGCAGGAATGAACGACAGCCCCATTTACTTCGCGGCAGAGGGCGAGACGACGAGCTCCAAGACGTGCAACATTTCCTTTGATCATCTTAACGTGCTCACGGGCGCGGGATCGATGGGTGCGCTCATCATCCCCATGACCTCCATGAAGTGGGAAGGTGCGGCGGGCGATCTGACCAAGATCGACAGCCTTGTCATCACGACCAACGCACAGTACAACGGCGGCTTCGATCTCCTCATCGGCGAGATCGGCATGTACGAAGGTGAGGCGGGAAGCGGCACGTTCACCAAACTGCTCGATCTGTCTGAAAAACAGGACGATAAGTTCTCCGTGACGAGTGCACTCGAAGAAAACCGCGGCAAGCTCACCTTCCTGCGCGCGGCGCGTCAGATGCTGGGCGATGCAACCGTAGATTTCACGGCAGACAAGATGGTGGAAGGCTCCTTCACCAAGGCAGAGAAGAACGAAGAGGACGAAATCATCTATACCCAGACGGGCGGCGGAATCTGGACGGGCGGTTCGTACGGCAAGCGTGAACTGACGACGGATGCCTACGGCGATCAGGCAGTGCGTTTCACGGCGCTCGGCAGCAATCCTTACGGCGACGCCTATACGGCTTTCGATCTTGCGCCGACGGGCGGGTTCAGCTGGGCAGGCATGAAGGGGATTTCCTTCTATGCAAGAAATGACAGCGATGTGGAGATCGCATTCAACATCGAAGTGGACTGCAAGACGCTCGTTCCCGTGAACGGAGAAGAGAAGAGCATTTCCGACCGCTTCAATGTCAAACAGGGATATCGTTTCTGGCTGTATGACATCAATACGGGCAAGACGACCATCTACATGACGCGTCCGACGGCGACGCTTCCTGCAGGGTTTGAGGGCTGGGTGCGCATCCCGTTCGAAGCGTTCAACCGTGCGGACTGGAGTACGAACGGCGTGACGAAGGAATACTTCATGGATGAAAATTCGACAGTCACCTATCTTGCACTCACCGTCCACGCGGCGACCTATGCAAACCTTTCGTTCACAGTCAACAAATTCGGCGGCTATGCCACCACGCCGCAGTTCTCGTCGTCCTTTATCGACGCGGGCGGCAAGACCATTCCCGAGCTGATGGGACTCACCCAGGAGGAAAACTGAGATGAAAAAGAGAAATCTTCTTGCGATTTTCTGCGCACTTGCGCTGGGCGCGGCGATGGGCTGCATGGCGGCATGTACGGGCGGGAACGATCCCGGCGGCAATGATCCGGGCGGAAATGACCCCGACGGAAACGATCCGGGCGGCAATGAACCTGGCGAGACCGTCGAATACGGGCTTCCTGCGGCGGAGCGCGGACATTATATCAACAATTCCGACCTTCTTGAGGATGACGGCACACGCTGGCTCCTTTACACGACCAACGAGACGGCAGGGGAAGAGGACAACGTCATTGCCCTGCGCAAAGGCACGTTTGAAGAAGGCGAAGGCAAGGGCTGGAAGTACGGCGAGGAGAACATCGTCCTGCGCGGCGGAGAGGACGGCTGGGATGAATATATCGGCTCTGCGTCCATCGTCAAGGGCACGTTTGAACTCGGAGGAACGGACTATAGCTGGCTGATGGCATACTGCGGTACATCGCAGGCGGACGAGACGCAGTTCGAGATCGGACTTGCTGTTGCACAGTCGCCCGACGGGACCTGGACAAAGGTGGGAACGGCGCCCGTGGTCACGTTTGACACGGCCGCGCTCGGTGCTCCCGAAACCTCTGTTGGTTGCTATGCGCCTTCTCTTGTCAACTATACGAAGGAGAGCGGGATCCGTCTGTTCTACTCGTATGCAGACCAGTACGGCCACTTTGCGAAGTTTGTGGATATCGATGCCTCCGATCTGGACGCACCCGTCGTGTCGGGCGAGGCAATGGTACCCACGGAGGGCGAGATCGCAGGCGGCGATCAGGTTCCCATGTTCCCCAACGCAGATTTCGCATATGACGCCGATAACGGCGTATTCTATGCGGTAAAGGACTATTCTCCCGTTCCCTCGATGGAGCCGCAGTTTGCGGCGCGCATTCAGCTCCTTTCGATTGACGAAGAGGAACTGTACACGACGGACATCGGCGAAGGCTGGTCGAGCATCCGCAATTGGGACAATACAGACACACCCGACGGCATGTACGAGCGTCTGTACGGAGCTTGTATTGTCTCGGATGCGTACGGGCACACGGACAGCGCGACGGGCGCGGAGATCATTTACAACGTTTGCGAGCTGGAAGTGGATAACGAGGACTATCTGTTCACGCAGAACCTGATGACGTTTGAAGTTTCCTATCAGTGACAGTGTGTGCGGCGGGCGCGGAAGGCTCCGCGCCCGCCCATTACAAAGGAGAAAGTATGAAAAGAAAGTTCTTTTCACGACTTGCGGCGATTTTATGCACATGTGCCATGGGGATCCCGCTGTTTGTGTTTGCGGCATGTAATCCGTCGCAGCCGGGTCCCTCGGGCGACGGGACCGACCAGGACGGAACGGACAATACGCAGGATTCGGGCATGAACGGCTGGTATGTTCTCTCGCAAAAGACGGTCGAAGGATTCGATACAACGGGAGAGTATCTGTTCAACTGCCTGCATCTGGATGAAGACAGTGCCGTCTGGTATGAGACGGACTACACGGGCAGAAGCGAGCGCGAAGGCACGGTCGAGGAGACCGAAGAGGGCATTCTCATTGTGATCGGGATACGAGAGTATGCGTTTTCCTACGACGAGGACGCCAAAACGCTCAGCTTTTCAGGCAAGATCGACAGACAGGACGTGACAATGCGGTATACCTATGATGCCGATTATGCGCTTCCCACGCAGGTATCTGCGGGCGTAGCGTTCACCGATGAGCTGTTCGGCGAAGACAAGAGCGAGAATTTCTACAATTACTGCCCGACGACGGTCATGGAGGGCAACGATACCCTGCATGTATGGTATTGCAGCAACCGTGACAGCGGAAACGTGACGGACTACGTTGCTTATCGCAAGGGGACGCTCAATTCCGCGGGCAAGTGGGAATTTACGGAAAAGCAGCTCGTGCTCGAGCATGGCGAGAGCGGCGAATGGGACGGCCGCCATGTCTGCGATCCGACGGTCATTCAGGGGGATTTTTCTCTGAACGGAGAAAGTTATTCCTGGCTGATGGCGTATCTGGGGTGTAAGACGAGCGACAATACCTGCAACGAAGTGGGCATTGCGGTCGCAAAGGCACCTGAGGGGCCTTGGGTGAAGGTGGAGTCGCTCAACCCGATTGCAAACTATTATCAATCGGACGCCTATGTGGGCAATGAAAACAAGTGGGGGTTCGGACAGCCCTCACTCGTGAGCGTAGACGGCGAGGGCAAGGTATTGCTCTTCTATGCGATGGGTGCGGCAAAGACGTGCACCGTTGTGGAGGAGTGGGATCTGTCCGATCTCGGCGCGCCGCAGATGCTGCGCAAGGCGGAAGTGCGTGAACGCGGCGTGACAAACGCAAGCGGCGGCTCGGACTGCATCAACAACGCGGACTTTGCCTATGATCCCGTCCGCGGAAGATTGTACTGCATCAAGGAAGATTTTCCCTATCCCACGGACGGCGGCGTCAACTGGATCGCAGGGTCCAACACGCTCCTGTATCTTGAAATCGGGGAGAACTTTGACCTTCTTTTCGGGGATGAGACATATGTCTGGAACAAATTTGCGACGCTGGATACGGGGACGGGACATGCCCGCAATCATAATGCGGGATTTGTCCGCAACGGTCAGGGCAATCTCATTGATCCTTACCGGGTGCCCGTTCTTTACACGGCGGCAGAGCTTGCCGAGAATTATCCAGACTGGAACGCGGGCGGACAGTGGCCGTCCCTGCATACCTATCGCATCCACGGGATCGAGTTTACCATTCTCTGAGGTGAGATCATGAAAAAGACGGCGGCGGCAATTCTTGCCGCAGGTTTCGCGGCAGCATCCATTCTTCCCGCGGCGGCGTGTGCCTCCAAGGGGCAGGAGCAGTCACTGGAAGGCACTTACGTGCTGGCAGCTGCTGTATTTGAAGGAATTGACTGCACGGACGATTTTCAGACCTATACGGCGACCTTTTCCGAGAATGGGACGCTGCGCGTGATCATCGGGTATCTCAGTTCCATTGAGACGCGCAACTCCACATATACATTTGACGGGACTACGGTGACCGAGTCATACGCAAATAAGACATACACCTACGTTATGGAGGGAGAAAACATGCGTACGGAGTACGACGGCATGAGCATTCTGCTCACGCGCGAACAGGAAGAGGAAGGGCCTCAGGCGGTGGATTTTGAAAGCGTCCTGTTCGGTCCCGACGTCGCGGACAGCAAATTCTTCAATTACTGTCCTGCGATCCTCACGGAGACGGTGGACGGACAGGAAATTATGCATGTCTGGTACTGCACCAACAAGGACGACGGCGTTATCATGGACCATATCGGCTACCGCAAGGGCGTAAAGCAGGAGGACGGAAAATGGCTGTTCTCCGAACAGCAGATCGTGCTTGCTCCCACACCGGGGACATGGGATTCCCGTCATACCTGCGATCCTGCGGTCATCCGCGGAAATTTCCGCTATCAGGGGAACGAGTATGCCTATTTCATGGCGTATCTTGGCTGCACCACCGAGGACTATCAGAAGAACGAGACGGGTATCGCCGTTGCCAATGCGCCCGAGGGACCTTGGGTCAAGGTGACCTCTCTCAATCCCATCGTGCCTTGGTACGATAACGGCGACGAGGCGGAGGAACAGGCAAAATATGAGGCAATGCAGGGGACGTCGAGCATCTATTGGGGCACGGGCATGCCCGCGCTCATCAGTCTTGACGGAAGCGGCGATGTGCTCATGTTCTATCAGTCCACATTGCAGGGGACGGGCATTCAGCGCTGGGACTTTTCCGACCTCGATCATCCCACCTGCTCGTTCACGACCCGTATCACACACAACGGTATTCTCAATTCGGCGGGACAGAAGTGTAACATCGGCATTCCCGATTTTGCCTATGATCCCGTGACGGAAAGATTGTATGTGTGCGGCGTCACCAACGAGCGCAATCCTGCCGACGTGACCATCACCCGCGTCAATTCGCACTGTATGGTCGCATATCTTGAAGGAATCGACAGCGTGGAAACGCTGTGCGAAGCACTGCAGAACGGCTCCTATACCTGGAAAATGGCAGGGTATATCGGTCCTGCGGACACGGGCTGGGAACGCAATCACAATCCCGGCATTGTCCGCGACGAACGCGGCTGGCTGAACGGCGCAGAGGAGGTGCGCGTCATTGTTGCGACGGGGCATAACTCCTGGGACAATGAAAATATCTTCACGTATCGCCTTCACGGCGCTGTTGTAGAGGTATAACTGTCAGAAAAAATCGCTTACGGAAACCATCATACGGCTGTAAAGTACAAAAGCTGACATTATAAGTCCGGACAGCCCAATAAGCCAAAATAAGCTACAATTACAGAGCAGGAAAACTCCTGCATTCCCCCTTAAAATATCCGCGCATTTTTGCGCGGATATTTTTTATGGGTTAGCGGAGAGCGAAGACGGCGAGAAAGCGAAGACAACCCAAGAGCATGGATTATTGGAGGGCATGGACTGCCCAAAAGCATGTGGCGGCTGTAGATCGTCGGATGATTTTGTAATAATATTAAAAAAATTGTGCGCAATGAAAAAGATGGGATTCCTATTGACAACAGGGGGGGGAGGTGTCAACCCCAGCAGAATATTATAATGGGAAAAGAATTTCCAATGTAAAACAACGAATCCGTAAATCTTGGGGATCAAACAGCGGGAATAAAGAGTACTCAGTATTCGTATCATAGATTACATTCTTCTGCATAAAGAGAAAACCCTGATCAGGAGCTTTCCTGTCAGGGTTGTTTTTCTTTTCGGGCTTTGTTGGATTTGAAGGCGGCGTTTCGGAAGAGTATTTCAGATAAATTTGGAGTTTGTCCCGGTAGACGATGATTTTATCGATCAGAAGATCAATCATGGCTTCCGGAGATTTTTGTAGAGCACTTTTCAGATAGTTGCGGATCTGTACTTCGGTAAAAATCTTCTGTTGTCTGGATTTTTCTTGCTGGATAAGATCGGTAAGCTCTTTGTTCCGTTCCTCAAGGTCTTTTAGACGTTCCCGCGTGTCATCCGTCAAAGGTACGCCGGCTTCGATCGCAGAGAGAAGATTCAAAAATGATTTCCTGTTTTTCTCCTGTTCTTTTTCAAGCAAGTGGAGATTGGTTTGTTGTTCCTGCTTTTGTTTTTGAATCTTCATGACGGCATGGACAAGGGAGGAGATGGTTTTTTCGTTGTCGAGCAGAGATAATAATGCATCAACGACGATCTGTTCAAGCATTTCTTTCCGAATGGATGGATTGGTACATGGATTTTTTTTGAGTCTTGCGGCGTAACAACGGTAATAACGCATAATTGTTCCTTTTTGTGTCGTTCCGGCATACGAACTAACGGGTTTGCCGCAATAACCGCAGACGAGCTTACTTGCTTGCGCAAATGGACAATACGTTTGTATTGCGTTAGGATTCTTTTCCT
>ERZ1643249.2190-NODE-2190-length-18555-cov-9.030108_pt1 | contig 18555 bp, 22 predicted proteins | sample MGYA00579263_ERZ1643249 | MGnify/ENA primary metagenome ERZ1643249 (study PRJEB29033, sample SAMEA4952264) | chicken gut metagenome | biome: Broiler Chicken; feature: Gastrointestinal Tract; material: Caecum | place: Ireland | collected 2018 | study: Broiler... | reverse complement strand
CTTTAAATGGCACTTTAAATGGCACTTTAAATGGCACTTTAAATTTAATATTAAACGAATTAAATAATAATAATATTATTACTCAAAAAGAGTTGTCCGAAAAAACAGGAATATCTTTACGAACAATAAAAAGAAATATTGATATATTAAAAGAAGATGGATACATTGAAAGAGTTGGATCTAGAAAGACAGGGCATTGGAAAATATTGAAAAAAGACTAACATACCGAAGTTGGAAGTCTGTATTTTCTCTATATTATTTAACAGAAAGTAGAGAATTTGAAAACTTGTTTTGCTATGTATTTTCAGATATTAGAAAAAAGAGAATATAGACGAAAAAAAGAAACAAATGTTAGATGAAATACATAAACAAAAAATAGATATGACAAACGAGATTTATGTAATTAATGTTGGCGAATATATTGGAGAAAGTAAAAATGAAGTAGAGAATAGCAATAAATTTATTTGACTTTATGTCAATTTTCGAGTATAATTATATAGTCAGAAAAAACAATTGTTTTGAAATACGAGGTGAAAAAATGACTTACAAATTTAAAGAAGAAGATCAGCAATTCTACAAATTTTTAGAAAAACTTGATATTTTACCGTATTTAAATGTTTTTGTTGAACAGCACAAGTCAAGAATAAAAAAAACATATGAAAATATGATTGCCAAAATGAAAGAAAATTTACAAACAGAACGGCAAGCAAAGTTTATCGAAGAAATGAATTACGAGCAGTTTTATGAAGTAGTAAAAATCACATTTGAAATTATGTTTGCAAAAGACATGGTAAGATTGACTACAAGTCAAAAAAATGCAGAACTTCTATACCTCGCTGCACATAGTTTAGCTATAAAGATGAGTCGTGATGCTCAAAATGTTACATATGTTAGTCAAATGGAACAGATAATCTCAAATTGTCAAGATTCCATTATGCAAACATATGAAATAGCTAAAATATAATTATAAAATGTGCACTAAAGCTCTCTCTATTAGGGGGAGCTTTTCTTATGTTGATATTTATATAATCATATTTTTTTAAATAAATTACAAAAAAAGATTGAAAAAATCAAAAAAAAGTAATATAATACTAGCATATACAAAAACAAGAAAAAAGAGGAGTACATCTATACTTATTTAACAGAGAAAGAAGTTATTAGCTGAAAGCTTCTAAACAAAGGTAGATGGAAGGTAGCTTTTTTAGTTGATATTCAGAAATAGCAGTAAGAATATCCGTGTTGTTACGTTATAAACTCCAAGAGAGATTATTAGAAATAATAATAAATTAAGGTGGTACCGTGAGATATAAAAACTCGCCCTTTTGTTTAGGGGCGAGTTTTTGTTATTCTTAAAAGGAGGGTATATGATAGAAATGAAAACAAAAAAGGCAGGAGCTGAATTAACAAGTATAAAATTTAACGGAGAAGAAAAGCTTCATCAAGGAAAAGAGCATTGGAATAGACAAGCTCCAATATTATTTCCAATTGTTGGTCAAATAAAAGATGGCCAAACACTAATAAATAATAAAGTATATAAAATGGGACAACATGGATTTGCAAGAGATATGGAATTTGAAGAAATAGGAGAAAACAAATATCTATTAAAATCTTCTAAAGAAACATTAGAAAAATTCCCATTTAAGTTTGAATTATATGTAGAATATGAAGTAAATGAAAATGAGCTAACAACAAAATATAAAGTAATAAATAAAGATGAAAAACAAATGTTATTTGGAATAGGAGGACATCCTGCATTTATTTGTGATTACTCTACAGGAAATTATCAAATTCAATTCAATCAACAAGAAGACAAAATAGAATTTTTACAATTAGAAAATGGTTTAATATCAGATAAAAAAGCACCAAACATTTTAAAAGAAAATGCAATAAATTTGGAGGCAGATACTTTCAAAAATGATGCAATAATTATGAAAAATATAAAATCAAACAAAGTATCATTATATAATAAAAAAGAAGATAAAAAACTATTAGAATTTGATTTTACAGGATTTCCATATCTTGCACTTTGGTCAAAAATAGGAGCACCTTTCGTCTGTATAGAGCCATGGTATAATACAGCAGATAAAGTTAATTCAACTGGAAAATTTGAAGATAAAGAAAATATTTTAAAATTAGAGCCAGAAGAAAAGTTTGAATGTAAGTATAAGCTTAAATTTTTTTAAAAGAAAGGAATTAAAATTATGAAAGACCATAAATTAATGGATAAATACAATCCAAAAGAATTTGAAGAAAAATTATATGAAGAATGGGAGAAAAAAGGATATTTTAAACCATCAATGGATAGAACAAGAGAAAGTTTTTGCATAGTAATGCCACCACCAAATGTAACAGGAAAATTACACATGGGTCATGCATTAGATGGAACAATTCAAGATATATTAATAAGATTTAAAAGAATGTGTGGATATAACACATTATGGGTTCCAGGAACAGACCATTCTGCAATTGCAACAGAAGTAAAAGTAGTAGAAAAAATGAAAAAAGAAGAAGGCCTTACAAAAGCAGATATAACAAGAGAACAATTTTTAGAAAGAGCATGGGCATGGACAAAAGAATATGGAGGAACAATCCAAATGCAACAACGTAGACTTGGATGTTCATGTGATTGGGACCGTTCAAGATTTACAATGGACAAAGGACTATCTGATGCAGTATTAGAGCAATTTGTAAACTTATATAAAAAAGGTCTAATTTATAAAGGAACAAGAATGATAAATTGGTGTCCATCATGCCATACATCATTATCAGATGCAGAAGTAGAGTTTGAAGAAGAAGCTTCACATTTGTGGCATATAAGATATAAAATAAAAGGAACAGATAGATTTGTAATAGTTGCAACTACAAGACCTGAAACAATGCTTGGAGATACAGCAGTTGCAGTACATCCAGATGATGAAAGATATAAAGACATTATAGGAAAAACATGTATATTACCAATAATGAATAAAGAAATACCAATAATTGCAGATGAATTTGTAGAAAAAGAATTTGGAACAGGATGTGTAAAAATCACACCAGCACATGATATGAATGACTATCAAGCAGGATTAAGACATAATCTTGAAATAGTTGAAGTATTTGATGATTCATCTATAATGGGAGATTTAGTACCAGAATATAAAGGATTAACAACCCTTGAAGCACGTAAACTAATTGTAAAGAAATTAGATGAAATAGGAGCACTTGTAAAAACAGAAGACTATACTCATAATGTTGGAAAATGTTATAGATGTCATAATACAGTAGAACCAAGAATTTCTGAGCAATGGTTTGTAAAAATGAAAGAACTTGCAGAACCTGCAATAAAAGCTGTAAAAGAAGATGACATAAAATTCGTTCCAAAAAGATATGAAAAAACATATTTTAATTGGATGGAAAATATACAAGATTGGTGTATATCACGTCAATTGTGGTGGGGACATAGAATTCCAGCATATTATTGTGAAGAATGTGGACATATTAATGTTTCAAAAACAGCTCCAGAAAAATGTGAAAAATGTGGATCTAGTAAATTACATCAGGATGAAGATTCACTAGACACATGGTTTAGTTCAGCATTATGGCCATTTTCAACTCTTGGTTGGCCAAATAAAGATGCAGAAGATTTAAAAACATTTTATCCTACAAATGTATTAGTAACTGGATATGACATAATATTCTTCTGGGTTGCAAGAATGATATTCTCTGGCTTAGAAGTTATGAATGAAAAACCATTTAGTGATGTATTAATACATGGAATTGTAAGAGACAGCCTAGGAAGAAAAATGTCAAAATCATTAGGTAATGGAATTGACCCATTAGATGTAATTGAAAAATATAGTACAGATGCATTAAGATTTTCACTAATTCTTGGAATTTCACCAGGAAATGATATTAAATATATGCCTGAAAAATTAGACCAAGCTTCAAATTTTGCTAATAAATTATGGAATGCAGCAAAATTCGTAACAATGAATTTAGTACCAGATGCAGAAATTCTTGAATTTGAAAAACAAATTACAAATAAAGATGGTAAATATAAAGATGAAGACTTGAAAATTGAAGATAGATGGATTATTAATAAATTAGACAATTTAATCAAAACTGTTACTCAAAATATAAATGAATATGATTTAGGTATTGCATTAGAAAACATTTACAATTTTATTTGGAACGAATTTTGTGATTGGTATATTGAAATTGCAAAATCAAGACTATATAGTAATGATATTAAAGAAAAAACACAAGTATGTTTTGTATTAAACAAAGTTTTAAGCGATAGTTTAAAATTATTACATCCATTTATGCCATTTGTAACTTCAGAAATTTATTCTAAACTAGTAAATTCTGATGAAAAAGATTTAATGGTTTCAGATTGGCCAGAAACAAAGGAAAGAATTAATTATGATGAAACAAAAGACTTTATAGAAAATATAAAAGAAATAGTAATTCAAATTAGAAATATAAGAGCAAATATGAATGTTCATCCAAGCAAAAAATCAAAATTGATTTTTGTAACTACAGAATACAAAAATGAAATAGAACAATCTAAATCATTTATTGAAAAAATAGGATTTGCAAATGAAATAATTATTCAAGAAAATAAAGATAATATTCCTAATAATGCAATTTCAATTATAGCAAATGGAACTCAGGTATATATTCCTTTTGAAGAATTAGTTGATGTAGAGCAAGAACATAAAAGACTTGAAGAAGAAAAGAAAAAAGTATTATCTGAAATTGAAAGAGCAAGTAAGATGTTATCTAATCCAGGATTTGTAAATAAGGCTCCAGAAGCTAAAATAAATGAAGAGAAAGCTAAACTTGCAAAATATCAAGATATGTTAAAAAGTATTGAAGAAAGATTAAAATAATAATAAATGAAAGGAATAAAAAATGAAAGATGATGATATGGATAGAATATTTGTTCCAAATAATAAAAATCGCAAAAAAAGACAAGATTTTAACATGTATGAAATTCTTGGAGAGATGATAGATGCTGAACTTTTTGATAAGGAATTAAAAGATGATCCAACTTATGAAAATATATTAAAATCTTTAGCTGAACGTAAAGCTGAAATTGAAGAAGATGATGAAGATGCTGACGAATTTTTTGAAGTCGAGAAACATTACATGGAATCTCCAGAAAAATTAAAAGAAGAAGATGCAAAATACAATTTTCCAATATTAAGAAGCAAAGCTTTAGAAATAGCTAATAGAGATGAAAATTTAAAGACAGATTATTGTAGAAATACAAGTAGAGGAAATATTTCTTATATTTGTTTTACAGATAAAAAAATAGAAGTTGTTGAAATAGAAAATAAAAAATATTGGCAAATACAAATTCTTTCTGGTGATGTATCTGGAATGGAAGTTAATAGAAAAGAATCTTACAATTGGGATGGGTGGCTTGGAGATAAAGACCTAAATTTATTAAGATGTTTGGTAGATGTGGAAACAGGAGAATATATTTATTATCCTTTACCAAAAAGACAAAAGAGTAATTTATTTAGTAGATTTTTTAAAAAATTTCATAATAAATAATAAAATATGGAATTTATCACAAAAGTCGTTTGAAAAATGTGCAAAATATCACGAAAGTCGTTTGACTTTTGTGATATTTTTATTAGAAGCTTATGAACAAGACTTTAATGCATTCAAATTATATTTATTAGATGTTGGATTATTATGTGCAATGGCAGATGTAGATGCAACAACTATTATTGATGGTAATGAAATCTTTGTGGAATTTAAAGGGGCTTTAACAGAACAATATGTGTTAACAGAATTAAAAACTAATACAACTGAAAATGTTTATTATTGGTCATCAGATAGAGGTTCCTCAGAAGTTGACTATATAATTCAATTAGGAAGGAATAACATTCCAATAGAAGTAAAAGCAAATGAAAATTTACAGGCAAAAAGCTTAAAAACATTTGTGCAAAAATATAATACAAAAATAAATGTAAGAACATCAATGGCAAATTATAGAAAAGAAGAATGGTTGCTTAACATACCTCTATATTTAATTGGAAATATAAGTGAAATAATCAAAAAAATATAAAATATCCCTGTAGAGAAAACTCTACAGGGATTAATGTCAAATTAATCTTGAAATTCTTGAAATTTGTTTCTTGGACAGTCATTTGTATCTTTGCATTGATAATAGCCAAAATACTCATCAATACAAAAACTAATCTGTTTTAGTTCTTCATCTAAATCTTCATATTCTTGTTCTAAACTACTATATTCATCTTCTAAAGCTTTGATTTTGTTATCTAAATTTTCGATTTGTTTTAACCAATGCTCATTTTTAGCATTTTGGATTTTGGGAAATTCATAAGGTGTATTATTAAATCTATAAACAGTGTCTACATATTGAATATCTTCATTCCAATTTATGCGAAAACCACAAATTGGACATTCATAATATTCAACTTCATCAGTAACAGAAGGAGAGTCACCTTTAAGTACACATTTGTAAAAAATGTGATTGCATTGAGTTCTCCAATTGGCAATAAGTTGTTCTCTTTCTACAAAAGCATCTTCAAATTTAGAACTAATTTCAGGAATTAAAATTCTTTTTAATTTATCAAGCCGATTAATCATTTCTTTTATATTATTAAGAGAAGAATTTTTATTTGACATATTTCTACCCCTCTTTTCATAAATTTATGTGTGATGGATTTATATAAATTCAATTTAAAACATTATAACATTCAAAAAAAATAAAGTAAACAGTAAATAATAAAATTATAGTTCTAAAATTATTTAAAAGGCATATTATAATTTAGTAAAGAAATTTTTTAAAGTGAAAGGAAGATATTAAATTATGATAGAAGAAAGAAAGAATGTTAATATAAACACAAATGTTGTGCAAAATATAGTATTAGAAAATAGAGAAAAGTTAAGTGTTTCAGGTGTAAATGATGTGCTTAGTTTTGATGATCAAGTAGTTTTAGTAGATACAGAATTAGGATTGCTAACAGTTAAAGGAGAGAATATAAGAATTAACAAGTTAAGTTTAGATACATCTGAAGTTATAATTGAGGGAGAAATATCATGTTTAAATTATAGTCAGAAAAATCAAGAAAAAAGCAGTGGAACATCTTTATTAAGTAAAATCTTTAAATAACAGAAAGGTGAAAAATGGTAGAAAATCAAGCATATTTATTTTTAGTTTTTTCATTAACAGGAGTTGTTTTGGGAGTATTGTTTGACTTTTTTAGAGTTTTAAGAAAGACATTTAAAACAGGAGATTTTGTAACATATATAGAAGATATATTATACTGGATATTAGCTGGAATAATCATTTTATATAATATATGGTTCTTTAATGATGGAGAAATTAGAGTTTTCATGATTTTGGGGATATTAATGGGAGCTATAATATATTGTTTAACATTAAGTCCAATATTTATAAAAATAGACTACTTTTTTATGAAAAAAATAAAAGGTGTATTTACATTATTGTACAATATTTTAAAAATTCCAATAGAATTTATGATAAATCTACTAAAAAAAATAAAAAATATAGTAAATTTTAAAAATAAAAAGGGGAATTTTAGTAGTAATGGAGAATAATAAATTATGTAAGTTTTTAAAATTTGGAGAGTACATATGAAAAGAAAGTTATTAATACCTATATTTATAATAGCAATAATTGTATGGGTTATTGTATTAATAAAGCAACAAATTAATATATCACAATATCAAAAAGAAATAGAAGAATTATCATCAAAAATAGAACTAGCTCAAGAAGAATTAAATCAAAATAAACAAAATCTAGAAGAAGAAATAAATAAATCAAATTCATCAGAATACATAGAAAAAATTGCACGAGAAAAACTTGGAATGTATTTACAAAACGAAAGAGTTTATGTCGATAGTAATAATTAGATCCCTAAAACATTCGAATTTTATGGATTTTATTTTATGTGATATAGGAAATATACAAACTCATTAATATTTCCTATATCATAAATTCAAAATTTCTTTTGTATTTAAAATTATTTTAGATATGTATTTTATTCTTTTTCTTTTATTAAATCATAAAAAGAAAATCCAAAAATGTAGTAAATTATATCAATAATAAATATAAAATAGGAGGTAGTTATGTTAGATATAGAAAACATGACATTATTAGAATTGAGAAACTTTGCAAAAGAACATAATATAAAAAACATTTCAAAATTAAAAAAAGAAGAACTAATAGGATTATTAAAACAAATTATTAACACATCAAAACCAATTGTTGAAGAACAAGACAAAGAAGAAATAAGATATGATGATAATGACGAAGAACAAGTTAATGAGCTTGGAGAATCTACAATAGAATATAAAATAACAAATGATGATGATGAAATTGTAGAAGGAATACTTGAAGTATTACCTGATGGATATGGATTTTTAAGAGGAGACAATTATTTATCAAGTCCAAAGGATGTATATATTTCACCAATACAAATAAGAAGATTCAAATTAGATACTGGAGATATAGTAAAAGGTATAGCAAGAACAAAAGAAGGAGAAAAATTTCCTTCGCTAATATTTGTTGGAGAAGTAAATGGAGAACATCCAGAAAAAGCAGCAAAAAGAAAAAGATTTGATGAATTAATACCAATATATCCAAATGAAAGGCTAAAATTAGAAACAACACCAACTGAATATGCAATGAGAATAATAGATTTAATTTCACCTATAGGAAAAGGGCAAAGAGGAATGATTGTTGCTCCACCTAAAGTTGGAAAAACAACATTATTAAAGAAAATTGCAAATAGTATATCTGCTAATAATCCAGAAGTTGAATTAATTGTACTTCTAATTGATGAAAGACCAGAAGAAGTTACAGATATGAAACGTTCAATAAAAGGACAAGTTATTTATTCAACATTTGACGAATTGCCAGAACACCATGTTAAAGTTGCAGAAATGGTACTTGAAAGAGCAAAAAGAATAATTGAACATAATAAAGATGTAGTTATTTTATTAGATAGTATTACAAGGTTAGCTCGTGCATACAATTTAGTAATGCCATCATCTGGAAAAACATTATCTGGAGGTCTAGATCCAGCAGCACTTCATAAACCAAAAAAATTCTTTGGAGCAGCAAGAAATATTGAAAATGGTGGAAGCTTAACTATATTAGCAACTGCTTTAATTGAAACTGGAAGTAGAATGGATGATGTAATATTTGAGGAATTTAAAGGTACTGGTAATATGGAAGTCCATCTAGACAGGAAATTATCAGAAAAACGTATATTTCCAGCAATTGATATAAATAAATCTGGAACAAGAAGAGAAGATTTATTATTAACAAAAGAAGAAATGGAAACAGTATTTGCATTAAGAAAAGCATTAAATAATTTACCTGTTTCAGAAGTTACTGAACAAATCATTTCACAAATGACACAAACCAAAAACAATGAAGAATTCATAGAAAAAATAGATTCATATTTAAAAAATTTTAAAAACTAAAAAAAGTAAAAAAGAGGGCTTCATCAACAATTTGAAGCTCTCATATTGTTATTAATGTATTTTATTTTAATTATTTTGAGCGGTAAACTTTTGCTCTGCTGTAGTTATTTTTTGTTGTTCAGCATTCTCTGTTTTATACCAACCTTTTTCTGCCATTAAATTATATATTTTATTTTGTATATTTAAAGCCTCGTTTAAAGCCTCTTTAAAAACGGTATGAACTTCAGCTGTTGTTGATTCCATTGTACCATGTAAATATAAATCACAAACACCTTTAATTACAAGTAATTCATTTTCCATTAAATCTTTATCTTGCATAATTTTAATCCTTTCCGAAAGAGATTATTTTCTTTCAAAATTAAAGTAAATTTAAAAATTTGTTGTATAAATCAGTATGCTTTTTATGAAGTTCACTTATATAAGAAGATATAGTTGGGTCAGTAAGTTGTGAACTTGTTTTTTTACAACAATTTTTCATATAAGCTTCATGTTCTAAAGCATCTTCAACATATAAAAGCTCTTTATTTGTCATAAATATCACCACCTAAATATATAATTACCAAAAGTTATAAAAAAAATACATCATTATTATTAATCTCTAAAAAAATGATTGATTTTTTTAAAAAAAGATGATATTATACTGTATGTAAATAAGAAATGGAGGTAATAAAAATGGAATTAAAAGGATCAAAAACAGAACAAAATTTAATGACTGCTTTTGCAGGAGAATCACAAGCAAGAAATAAATATACATATTTTGCAAGCAAAGCAAAAAAGGAAGGATATGAACAAATTGCTGCAATCTTCCAAGAAACAGCAGATAATGAAAAAGAACATGCAAAAATGTGGTTTAAATTATTAAATGGTGGAGACATTGGAACAACAGCAGAAAATTTACAAGCAGCTGCTGATGGAGAAAACTATGAATGGACAGATATGTATGACGGATTTGCCAAAACAGCAAAAGAAGAAGGCTTCACACATATAGCATATTTATTTGAAGAAGTTGCAAAAATAGAAAAAGAACATGAACAAAGATATTTAAAACTTTTAGAAAATGTAAAAGAAGGAAAAGTATTTGAAGCCGGTGAAGTTAAAATCTGGAAATGTAGAAACTGTGGTCATATTGTAGTTGGTACAAGTGCACCAGAAATTTGTCCAGTATGTAGCCACCCAAAAGCTTATTTTGAAATAAAAGCTGAAAATTATTAATATAAAAAATTTATGGACATGATTAAAATTTTTCATGTCCATTTTTATATTTTATTGTTTCCATTTCATACTTATATCTGCTTGAGCCTTAATTCTTTTAGGAGATAAAAAACTTGCTCTATATTCTTGCTTCCAAATTGGAGGTATAAAATATCCATTACCTTTTGTATTAAAAGAAGGTGCAATAGGTGCTGTAAAAGGAACTCCAAAAGATTTCAAACTACAAATTAATGTAACATAAATAAATAAACCTGTTCCAATTCCTAAAAAACCTGCAGTAAATCCTAAGGCAATAAATATAAATCTAAAAATTCTTAAGTGAAAACCAAATGAAAAATCCGGGATGGCAAAAGAAGAAATACCAGTAATTGCAACTATTATAATAAGAGTAGGACTAACAATACCAGCATTAACAGCTGCATCACCTAATATTAAAGCTCCAACAATACCTATTGTAGAACCAATAGGAGAAGGAACTCTTAGTCCCGCTTCTCGAATTAATTCAAAAGAAAATTCCATAAGTAAAAGTTCAAATATTATTGGAAAAGGAACATTTTCTCTAGCTGAAAGTATAGATAACAATAATTCTGTTGGTAATATTTCTTGATGAAAGCTAGTAATTGCCATATAAGTACCTGGTAAAAGTAAAGTAATTATTGCAGCTATAATACGGATAAGTCTAATAAAATTTGTAAAAATAGGTCTAAAATTTGTATCTTCCGGTGAAAATAAGAAATCTTCAATATTTGCAGGTGCAATAATAGAATAAGGATTTCCGTTAACTAAAATTACAACTCTTCCTTGTAATAAATATTTGCAACATTTATCAGGTCTTTCTGTAGAAATAACTTGAGGTACTCCAAATATTTCATCTTCTTCAATTAATTGTTCCAATTGTCCTGTTGACATCAAAGAATCAATATCTAAGTTATTTAATCTATATTTTATTTCTGAAACTAAATCAGAATTTGCAATATTATTCATGTAGCATATTCCACATTTAGTTTTACTTATTTTGCCAACGGGAATATTTTCAATTATCAAATTTTCATTATTAATAATACGTCTTAAAAGAGAAGTATTTGTTCTAATGTTTTCAACAAAACTTTCATGAGGACCTTTTATTATAATTTCATTTTCTGGTTTACTTACATTACGAGCATTAAATTTTTTTACATCAATATCAAAAGCAACATCTAAAGTATCTATAAAGAGCAAACAATCACCCATATTTATGCCTTCACAAACTTTACCAAACATATTAACTTTATTAACACTATTTTGAGGTAATAGCCTATTATCAATATAATTCAATAAATTATTTGGATCTGGATTTTTTACATGTTTTGGAAACATTAGTGGTTCTAATACAAAATCATTTATTGAAATTGAATCAACCAAACCATCAAAATAAACAATAAAACTTTTAAATGTTTGATTTTGTGCTAAAGTTTCAAATTCTCTAATTTTAATATCACTATTAATTAATATATTGTATTTACTTTTTATGAAATCTAAATTTTTATTTATTTGAGGATAAACTTTTATCTGATCAGTACTAATATTTTTACAGTTTTCGTTTTTATTATTTACAATTGAAAAATTATAATTATTTTTAAATAAATTATCTACAAAATTTTTAATATTCATATTGATAATATTAACAAATAATAAAAAAATATGCATAAATATTGAAAAAAGGTAATTTATAATATATAATTAAATAAGAAGATAATTATGCCTTAAGAAAGGAATTTAATTAAAAATGAGAAAAGAAAATGGTTTTATTAATTTTTTACTATCATTAATAGCATTGGTATTAATAATAGTGATTTTATTTTTTGGATATATTGTATATGAAGAATATTATGGAGAAGGCACAATTATTATTGATGGTGAAGCAGGATATCCTGTAATCGGAAATAATAATGCTACTGGCAGTAATGTAGAAGACACAGAAATAGTAAATATAGATTTAAGCACTACAGATACCCAAACTAATGATAATAAAAATAGATATTTATATAATCAATTAAGTGACACTGCAAAAATAATATACCAAAAATTATATGATAATAAAGAAAATTTAAAAACAGGAACATATACATTGGAATTTGGAAATGTTTTTAGTAATATTTTATCACAAGAAAATGGAAGTGATTTATTAAAACAAGAGTATCAAACAGCAATAGAAGCTTTTACATATGAAAACCCAGATGTATTTTATTTAGACGTAACAAAAATGTATATAAACATAGAAATGATAAAAAAACTATTTACAACAAAATATAATGTATATATAAATAATTATGAAGACCCAAATTATTTAGCAGAATCATTTACATCAAAAGACCAAATAGATGAATGTCAAAGACAAATTGAACAAGTAAGAGATAAGGTATTAGCTAATATAGAAGGAAAAGACATTATAGAACAAATAAGATATATACACAATTATTTAATTGATAATGTACAATATGATCAAACTGTCCAAAAAGATAACATATATAATATTTATGGTGCACTTGTTTTAAAAGAAGGAGTATGTGAAGGATATGCAAAAGCATTACAATATCTTTTAAGTTCTGCAGGAATAGAAAATGTAATAGTTACAGGTATTGCTACAAACAATAATGGAGAAACCGAAAATCATGCATGGAACTATGTAAAAATTGGAAGTGCATGGTATGCATTAGATGTAACATGGGATGATCCAATAATTATTGGAGGAGGAAAAATAAATGATAAAATCAGATATCAATATTTTTTAAAAGGCAGTAGAACTATGGATGAAAATCATTATTTATCAAATCAATTTACAGAAAATGGTATGGAATTTGAATTTCCAAAATTATCAATAACAGATTATAATATATAGGAGTCTAAAAATGTTAGAATTAGAAGAAAATTTAAATAAATTACACCAACTAAAAATTAAAATAGAAAGTTTAGGTGAATCTCTTTGACATAACTGACAAAAGAGATGAACTAAAAAAATTAGAAAAACAAATACAAGATGAAAATTTTTGGCAACAAGAAACATCTGAAACAACCAAAATACTAGTAAAACAAAAAGAATTAAAAAGGAAAATTGAAAAATTTGAATCAGCACAAAATGAAGTTAATAATTTAATAGAATTAACAGAACTTGCAAATATAGAAAATGATGAAAATGTTGCAAAAGACATTTTAAAATCCACAAATCAATTAGAAGAAGAAATAGGTAAGTTGCAACTAGAAACTTTATTATCTGGAAAATATGATAAAAATAATGCAATATTAACTTTGCATCCTGGAGCAGGAGGAACAGAATCACAAGACTGGGCAGAAATGCTTTATAGAATGTATACAAGATGGGCAACAAAAAAAGGATATGAAGTAAAAGAACTAGATTATTTAGAAGGTGATGAAGCAGGAATAAAAAGTGTTACTTTTGAAATAATTGGAGAAAATGCCTATGGATATATGAAAGGAGAAATGGGAGTTCATAGATTAGTAAGAATTTCTCCTTTTGATGCAGGAGGAAGAAGACATACTTCATTTGCATCATTAGAAGTATTACCAGAAATAACAGAAGATATAGAAATAGACATAAATCCAGATGATTTAAGAATAGACACATATAGAGCATCAGGAGCAGGTGGACAACATATAAATAAAACATCTTCAGCTGTAAGAATTACACATATACCTACAAATATAGTTGTTGCTTGTCAATCAGAACGTTCTCAAATACAAAACAGAGAAACAGCAATGAAAATGTTAAAATCAAAATTATATGATTTAAAAGAAAAAGAACAAAAAGAAACTATAAATGATTTAAAAGGCGTACAAAAAGATATTGCCTGGGGAAGTCAAATTCGTTCTTATGTATTTTGCCCATATACATTAGTAAAAGACCATAGAACTAATTTTGAAGTAGGAAACGTTCAAACAGTTATGGATGGTAATTTAGACGGTTTTATAGAAAGCTATTTAAAATATATAAATAGTAGCAAGTAAATATTAAAATTAATATAATATAGTAGTTATGTTTAGTTATAAATATAACTACTATTTTTTTGTAGATTGAAAAATATTTACAATTAAGGAAGGATAAATTCAATATGGACACAATAGTTTTAAAATTCGGAGGAAGTTCTCTAGCAGACAATGAAAAATTAAAAATTGTTGCAAATAAAATAATAAATAGAGCAAAAGAAAATAAAGTAGTTGTAATAGTTTCTGCACAAGGAAAAACAACAGACAATTTAATAAATCAATCAAAAGAATTAGCAGAAATGGTAGAAACAACAGATTCCCAAATAAACAAAAGAGAATTAGATATGTTATTATCTTCAGGTGAACAAATGAGCTCTGCTAAACTTTCAATTTTATTAAATTTAATGGGATATAAATCAATTTCATTAAATGCATGGCAAGTAGGAATATATACCAATTCTAATTATCAAAATGCATTAATTGAAAAAATTGATAAAAAAAGAATAAACAAAGAATTAGAAAATGGTTATATAGTTGTTATAACAGGATTTCAAGGAATTGATAAAAATAACAATATTACAACATTAGGTAGAGGTGGCTCAGACACAACAGCAGTAGCAATTGCTACAGAATTAAAAGCAAAACAATGTTATATATATTCAGATGTAGATGGGATATATACAGCAGACCCCAATAAAGTTCCTAATGCAGATAAATTAAAAAATATTTCTTATGAAGAAATGTATGCATTATCTAGTGAAGGAGCAAAAGTTTTACATGATAGATGTGTAGAAATAGGAGAAAGATTTGATGTACCAATTATTACAGAATCAACATTTAATAATAAACCTGGAACACAAATAACTCAAAAAATAGAGTGTTCTGGAATTAAAAGTATAGTAAAAAAAGATGTTTCTAGAATTTCTGTAGTTGGTTTTGGAATAAGTTCAAATGATGATACACTAAATAAAATACTAGAAATTGCCGATAAAAATAGTTTAGAGATATTTAATATTGATATTAGTAGAACAAAAATTTCTATTGTATTTAAAGAAATTGTTAAAGAAAATGTTTTACAAGAGATACATGATGTTTTGATATTGTAAACAAAACTATTATATAAACATAATATAAAGTAGGAATCAGAAAAATACAAATATTCAAGCTCAAGGGGGAGATGAGATAAATATGAAAAAAATATTAGAAGTAAGCAAAATTTGTAAAACATATCAAGCACAAAATGGAGAAATAGAAGCAATAAAAGACATAAGTTTTACAATAAATGAAGGTGAATATGTAAGTATAATAGGACCAAGTGGATGTGGAAAATCAACATTATTATCAATTATTTCTGGTTTAGAGCCAAAAACATCTGGAAGCATATATGTAGATGGCAAAATTGGCTATATGCTTCAAAAAGACAATTTACTTGAATGGAGAACAATATTACAAAATGTTCTTTTTGGATTAGAAATACAAAAGAAATTAACAGAAGAAAACAAAAAATATGCTATAGATTTATTAAAAAAATATGGGATTTATGAATTTAAAGATAAATACCCAAATCAATTATCTGGAGGAATGAGGCAAAGAGTTGCTCTTATCAGAACACTTGCAATAAAACCTAAAATTTTACTTTTAGATGAAGCATTTTCTGCACTAGATTATCAAACAAGACTAATGGTAACTGATGACATTTATAGTATATTAAAAAATGAACATATTACAACATTAATGGTAACACATGATATCTCAGAAGCGATAAGTATGTCAGACAAAATCATTGTATTAAGCCATAGACCAGCCACAATAAAGGCAATACATGATATAAACTTTGAAATAGAAAATCGTACACCTCTAAATTGTAGGCAAGACCCAAAGTTTAGTAAGTATTTTGATTTATTATGGAAAGAACTTGACGAAAGAGAAAATAAATTATAAAAAATGAAAGGAGCTAAAGAAATGGAAAAAGACAAAGAAAAAAATAATATAGTTCAAGTATCTAAAGAACGAAAAAAGTACATAAGAAAACAAAAAATAAGAAAAATAGAAGTTTTATTAACTCAAATAGCAATAATTATTACATTTATAGCATTGTGGGAGATCTTAGCTAATACTGGAAAAATTGATAGTTTTATAATGAGTCAGCCTTCAAGAATAGTAAAAACATTTTTAAATTTAACTTCAAATAATTTATTAGAGCATTTACAAATAACATTAATAGAAACTTTACTTGGATTTTCAATAGGAGTAATTCTGGGATTTATTATTGCAATTATTCTTTGGTGGTCTCCTTTTATATCAAAAGTATCTGAACCATTTTTAGTTGTGTTAAATAGTTTACCTAAAATTGCATTAGGACCTGTTATTATAATATGGGTAGGAGCTGGAATGCCAGCAATAATAACTGTTCGGAGTTTCAATTTCTTTAATTGTAACAGTTTTAGAATTATTAAATGGATTTATGATAACAGATAAAGAAAAAATACTAATGGCAAGAACATTTAATGCTAAAAAAATACAAATTTTAACTAAAATTGTTATACCATCTAATATACCAACTTTTTTTAATACCTTAAAAGTAAATATAGGTCTTACTCTTGTTGGAGTAATTTCTGGTGAGTTTTTAGTATCTAAAGGTGGTCTTGGATATTTAATTGTATATGGTGGTCAGGTATTTCAACTAGATTTAGTAATGACAAGTGTTATAATTCTTGCAGTACTTGCAGCTTTAATGTACCAAAGCATAGTTATATTAGAAAAACTTTTTGTTAGATATAATTAGGTTTATAAGTTTATCCAAAAACTTAAATAAAAAATGGAGATTTAATTAATATGAAAAGAATTTTAATTTATGTACTTATATTTATTATTGTTTGTGCTTTAGTTGTTACAGCAGTAATATTTAATACTAAAAAGGATGAAAATTCTGATCTTCAAGTAATACAATTAAATGAAGTAACAAGATCAGTATTTTATGCACCTCAATATGTTGCTATAGCAAATGGATATTTTGAAGAAGAAGGATTAGAATTAGAAATTACAACAGGCCAAGGTGCAGATAAGGTAATGACAGCAATTTTAGCAAGTCAAAGTGATATAGGATTATGTGGTCCAGAAGCCGCAATATATGTTTATAATGAAGGTAAAGAAGATTATGCCCAAGTATTTGCACAACTAACACAAAAAGATGGTTCATTATTAGTTAGTAAAGAACCTTTTGAAAATTTTAAATGGGAAGATGTAAAAGGTAAAACCGTTATTCCTGGAAGAAAAGGTGGAGTACCTTATATGACTTTTGAGTATGTATTAAAACAAAATGGTATAAATCCTGAAACAGATGTAAATTTAGATGATAGTATAAAATTTGACTTAATGGCTGGAGCATTTACTGGTGGAGAAGCTGAATTTGTTACATTATTTGAACCTACAGCTTCTATGACAGAAGATGCTGGAAAAGGATATATTGTTGCATCTGTTGGTGAAGCTGCTGGAGAAGTACCATATACAGCATATTGTGCTAAAAAAAGTTATATAGAAGAAAATTCAGAAATAATTGAAGGATTCACTAGAGCAATATATAGAGGTGAGCAATTTGTAGAGCAACATTCAGCAAATGAAATTGCAGAAATTATACAAGATTTTTTCCCAGACACAACAGTAGATTCATTAACAAAATCTGTTCAAACATATAAAGATATTGATGCTTGGAAAGAAAATCCTATTCTTAAAGAAGAAGCTTTTGACAAACTTCAACTTATTATGACAGAAGCGGGAGAGCTAGACAAAAAAGCACCTTATGAAATGATAATTAATAATTCTTTTGCAGAAAAAGTTATTCAATAATTTATTTAAAAGATACACTTTAATTAGTGTGTCTTTTTT
>ERZ1643249.2189-NODE-2189-length-18556-cov-5.114264_pt1 | contig 18556 bp, 15 predicted proteins | sample MGYA00579263_ERZ1643249 | MGnify/ENA primary metagenome ERZ1643249 (study PRJEB29033, sample SAMEA4952264) | chicken gut metagenome | biome: Broiler Chicken; feature: Gastrointestinal Tract; material: Caecum | place: Ireland | collected 2018 | study: Broiler... | reverse complement strand
CGGTTCCTGCCGGATAAGGCCATCGACCTGGTGGACGAGGCCTGCGCCCTGATCAAGACGGAGCTGGATTCTCTGCCGTCCGAGCTGGATGAGCAGCAGCGGAAGATTATGCAGATGGAGATCGAGGAGGCCGCGCTGAAAAAAGAGACGGACCGGCTGAGCCGGGAGCGGCTGGAAGAGCTGCAGAAGGAAATGGCCGAGTACAAGGCGTCCTTTGCCGAGCAGAAGGCCCAGTGGGAAAATGAGAAACATTCGGTGGAGAAGCTGTCTTCCCTGCGGGAACAGATCGAGGAACTGAACCGGCAGATTCAGCTGGCCCAGCAGAATTATGACCTGAATAAGGCGGCGGAGCTTCAGTACGGCGAGCTGCCGAAGCTGCAGAAACAGCTGGAGATCGAGGAAGAGAAGGTGAAAAATGAGGATCTTTCTCTGGTGCATGAGAGTGTGACGGATGAGGAGATCGCCCGGATTGTGTCCCGCTGGACGGGAATCCCGGTGGCAAAGCTGACGGAGGGCGAGAAGTCCAAGATCCTGGGCATGGAGGATGTGCTGCACAGGCGTGTGGTGGGACAGGACGAGGCTGTTTCCAAAGTGACCGACGCCATCATCCGTTCCAAGGCAGGTATCAAGGATCCCACCCGTCCCATCGGTTCCTTCCTGTTTCTGGGGCCCACCGGTGTGGGTAAGACGGAGCTGGCCAAAACACTGGCGCAGACACTGTTTGACGATGAAAACAACATGGTGCGTATCGATATGAGCGAGTACATGGAAAAGTACTCCGTGTCCCGGCTGATCGGAGCGCCTCCGGGATATGTAGGCTACGAGGAAGGCGGCCAGCTGACCGAAGCTGTCAGAAGGAAGCCGTACTCTGTGGTGCTGTTCGATGAGATTGAGAAGGCCCATCCGGATGTGTTCAACGTGCTGCTTCAGGTGCTGGACGACGGACGGATCACGGATTCCCAGGGACGCACGGTGGATTTTAAAAATACAATCCTGATTATGACTTCCAATATCGGTTCTTCCTATCTGCTGGAAGGTATTCAGGAGGATGGAAGCATCAGTGAAGCCTGTGCGGAGATGGTTCACAAGGATCTGCAGGCGCATTTCCGCCCGGAGTTTCTGAACCGGCTGGATGAGATTATCATGTTCAAACCGCTGACCAAAGAGAATATCGGCGCTATTGTGGATTTGTCTTTGGAAGAACTGAACCGGAGACTGGCGGATCAGGAGCTGAAGCTGGAACTGACACCGGCGGCGAAAGATTTTGTTATTGAAGGCGGTTACGATCCGGTATACGGCGCCCGCCCGCTGAAGCGTTACCTGCAAAAGAATGTTGAGACGCTGGCAGCCAGAATGATCCTGGGAGGCCCGGCAGGAGAAGGGGACACCATTGTGCTGGATGTGAAGGATGGGCATCTGGACGGAAGCATCCGGGGCGGCATTGCCGCTGTTTGACGGTAATCCGGCGGTTACGGTTTTTTGACTCCCTCTTGTATAAAAGAAAGGTTCGCGGTATAATGAGGACACCGTGAAGGAACGGCATTTAAAAAATGGTATTCCATGTGAGGAGGAAGTGTATGATACCCAGGGATCCTGTGATGCTGCTGAGTTATCTGAATACGCAGCTGAGGGATTTTTATCCGAGCCTTGAGGCACTCTGTGAGGATAAACAGCTGAATCCGGCGGAGGTATGCAGCAGGCTGCGGACAATCGACTATGAATATGATGGTAAACAAAATCAGTTTATCTGAAACCAGAGAAGCGGAACCGGCAGATGGCAGGTTCCGCTTCCTGGCTGTTCCGGACTTTAGATAGAAAAAATAAAATCTTCATAAATTCTTCCATTTTCCTTTCCCGGAAATAAAAGTTTTCCCGTTATTCTTTTATTATCAAGAAAAAGATGACAAGGGAATGCTTTTATGGAGGAGGGAAACGTTATGACGAGAAAAAGGGAAGAATCCATATCCTATGTTACCGTACTGATCCTGTTGTTTTTCGTTTTTTCTGTCGCCGGATGGCTTTGGGAAGTTGGTCTCCATCTGGTTCAGGACGGCGTCTTTGTAAAACGGGGCGTGCTGTCCGGTCCCTGGCTTCCCATTTATGGTACGGGCGGTGTCCTGATTATGCTTGTGCTGCGCCGTTTTTTTGACAGGCCGCTGAAGCTGTTTTTCCTGATTATGGGCATGTGCGGCGTTGTGGAGTATTTGACCGGATGGTTTCTGGAAATGTATTTCCATACGAAATGGTGGGATTACAGCAATCTCACATTTCAGATTCAGGGAAGGGTATGTCTGGCAGGCCTGCTGGTGTTTGGCTTGGGAGGACTTGCTTTTGTCTATCTGATCCGGCCGGCGCTGGAACGGCTGTTGGGAAGGCTGAGCCTGCATTCCCGGGAAATTCTGTGTATGATTTTGCTGGGGATCTTTCTCATTGATCTGCTCTGGTCATTTCAGAATCCGAATCAGGGCGCTGGCATCTCCAAACCGGTGATAATGGCGGCAAAAGGGACTTGACATATTTATAACAAAGGCGTTCTGCACTGAGCAGACCGCCTTTTTTCATTATGTGAATAAGAGGTTGACCAGTGGCAGGAAACAGGGTATACTAAAAGAAAGTTCAAATTTGGATAATCCAAAATGGATAATTCCAGGGATTTCTTTTATGCCGTTCGGCAATACACCAGCAGGAAAGGAATTAAATAAAATCTATGAAAGCTACAGACAGTATAGTTTTGCTGCGCAGTCTGGCGGAAGCCTATGAGGCGGCGTGCAGGCCCATCTGCCATAAGATGAAACTGTCACAGACGGCGTTTGACATTCTGATGTTTCTAGCCGCGCATCCTGACTGCAGTACAGCCAAGGATATCTGCCGCGCCCGTGGCATCCGTCCCAATATGGTGTCGTTTAATGTGGAAAGACTTGTGGAAGAGGGCTATCTGCAACGACAGGCAGTGCCCGGAGACCGCAGAAAGATCCGGCTGCTTTGTACGGATAAGGCGCAGGAGATTATTGAGGAGGGCCGCAGAATGGCAAATCGATTCTACAGCACAATTCTGGAAGGAATGAGCGAAGACGAGATTATCGGATTTGAACAGAATATTGCGCTCATCTGCCGCAATGCTGAGAAACTGAGAAATAGCTGAAGCCGCCCGGTTTTCCGTATAGCCCGCGCGGTGCAGGCCTGTACTGACGGAACGGAGTGAGTAGATGAATGAAAGAAGATCAAAGATGAAAGAGAAGCTGCATGAAAAAGCCATGGAAACACTGCAGGCAGTGGTTCCGATCCTGCTGATTGTGCTGACGCTGTGTTTTACCATCGCGCCCATGGAACCGGGGATTCTGCTGGCTTTTCTTGTGGGGGCAGTATTGCTGATTGTGGGAATGATCGGGTTTACTTTTGGCGTGGATCTGGCCATGTCTCCCATCGGAGAAAGTGTGGGTACCTGTATGACGCAGACCAGGAAATTATGGCTGATGGTGCTGCTGACATTTATCCTGGGATTTATTGTTACCATTTCAGAGCCGGATCTTCAGGTGCTGGCGGAACAGGTTCCTTCGATTCCCAATATGATTCTGGTGCTTTCCGTGGCCTTTGGCGTGGGCATTTTTCTGGTGGCGGCTCTTCTGCGTATGTTGTTTGGTATTACACTGGCTCATATGCTGATTGTGCTGTATCTGGCAGTATTTGTGCTGGCGTTTTTTGTGCCGGGAGATTATGTGGCGGTTGCCTTTGACTCAGGGGGCGTGACCACAGGCCCTATGACGGTGCCCTTTATTATGGCTCTCGGTATCGGTATTTCCGCCATTCGAAATGATGAGCGGGCGGAAGATGACAGCTTTGGTCTGGTGGCACTGTCCTCTGTGGGACCTGTCCTGTCAGTGCTGGTTCTGGGATTGATTTACCATTCTGAGAGCGCGTCTTATACGGCGCAGCCCATTCCGGAGATTGCCAATTCCGTGGAGATGGGAAAACTCTTTGCGGTGGAGCTGCCCAGGTATATGAAGGAAATCGCGGTATCGCTTCTGCCGATTATTCTGTTTTTTGTGGTATTCCAGCTGATTTTCCGGAGAATGAAAAGACGAATGCTGATTAAGATCGCGGCAGGTATGGCATACACCTACATTGGCCTGGTTTTATTCCTCACCGGCGTGAATGTAGGATTTATGCCGGCAGGAAATTATCTGGGCCAGGTGATCGCGGGAAATCCATACCGGTGGATTATTATTCCCATCGGTATGCTGATCGGATTTTTTATTGTGCGGGCGGAGCCGGCGGTTATGGTGCTGACCCATCAGGTCGAGGAGATAACTTCCGGAGCCATCAGTGCGCAGGCCATGAACCTGAGCCTCTCGGTGGGTATGGCAGTCTCGCTGGGGCTGGCGATGATCCGGGTCCTGACGGGGATCTCCATTTTCTGCTTCCTGATTCCCGGCTATGCGCTGGCTCTGGGCCTGACCTTTTTTGTGCCGAAAATATTTACCGCGATCGCCTTTGATTCCGGCGGTGTGGCATCCGGCCCGATGACGGCAACGTTTCTGCTGTCCTTTGCCATAGGAGCCTGTTTCCGCGTGGGAGGAGATATCGTCACAGATGCCTTCGGGGTTGTGGCTATGGTGGCCATGACACCTCTCATTACTATCCAGATTCTCGGCCTGGTGTACCGGGTGAAATATGGAGAAACAGAAGGAATGGAGCAGGCCTCTCCCGTGCCGCCTGCCGACAATGAGATTATCGAACTGTAAGGAGGCAGAAGGATATGAGTACACTTTATATGATGATGGCCATCACCAAACGTTCCATCCAGAACCGGCTGAAGGAACTGTATAAACGGAATGGGCTGGAAGTGACATTCATGACACTGGCCAGAGGTACGGCCAGCAACGAGATACTGGACTGCTTTGGCCTGGAGGCCACGGAAAAACTGATCCGGTTTTCTGTTGTGACGGACCGGATGTGGCGTAATGTGAAAGCGGATCTGGAACAGCAGATCCGGATTGATGTGCCGGGTACGGGAATTGCTTTTGTGGTTCCGCTCTCCAGTATAGGGGGACGGAATGTACTGGAATTTCTGACAGACGGCCAGGCCTTTGAGAAAGAAGAGGAAAGTGTTATGAAGAATACCGTATATGAGCTTATCGTGGTAATCTCCAATTATGGACATATGGAGGAAATCATGGAGGCCGCCCGGGAAAAGGGAGCCGGGGGAGGCACAGTGATTCACGCAAAGGGTACCGGAATGGAAAAGGCAGAGAAGTTCCTGGGCGTATCCATTGTGGATGAAAAGGAGATTGCGTTTATTGTGGCAAAAGCCGCGGATAAAAACGCGATTATGAAATCGATTATGGATAAGGCGGGCCTGGGAAGTCCGGCCCGGGCAGTGGTATTTTCCATGCCGGTGACAGATACTGCGGGCCTGCGTCTGCAGGAAGTACAGTAAGGGGACCTGAAGAGCCCACAGTGGCTTGCAGGATAGATATTAAGTAAAGAAAGGAAGGTATAAAAATGGAGAATAAGAAGAAAAGTGGAGGTGTGCTTCTGGGCGCCGCATTCCTGATGGCTACATCTGCCATTGGACCGGGATTTCTTACACAGACGGCCCAGTTCACAGGAACGCTTGGGGGAAGCTTTGGATTTGTTATCCTGGTGTCCATTATTCTGGCAGCTATCGTGCAGCTGAATGTATGGAGGGTTCTCTGCGTGTCCGGAATGCGCGGGCAGGATGTGGCCAATAAGGTACTTCCCGGACTGGGTTATGTGGTGTCTTTTCTGATTGTGGCAGGAGGACTGGTATTTAACATCGGAAATGTGGGCGGCGGCGCCCTGGGCTTCAACACGCTGCTGGGAATTCCCCAGAGTGTGGGATATTTCCTGGCCGGCGGCGTGGCGATTGTGGTATTTCTTCTGAAAAATGCCATGAAGGCCATGGACACATTGACAAAGGTTCTGGGCGGGATTATGATCGTGGTAATCTTTGTGGTGATTGTCATTGTTCGTCCGCCTCTGGGAACGGCTCTGCGGGAGACATTTCTTCCCCAGGCATCCATGAGTGATATTTTCCCGGCAGTGCTGACGCTTCTGGGCGGCACGGTGGGCGGTTACATTACCTTTGCTGGCGCGCATCGTCTGATTGACGCCGGCATTACGAAAAAAGAAAATCTGGGTGAGATTACAAAAAGTTCCGTGATGGGTATCGGTATTGCTACCATCGTCCGGGTATTCCTGTTCCTGGCGGTGCTGGGCGTGGTGGCCGGCGGCGCCGTAACGCTGGATTCTTCCAATCCCGCGGCGGACGCGTTCCGCAGAGGCGCAGGCGAGATCGGCTACCGGTTCTTTGGTCTGGTGCTGCTGGCAGCGGCCATCACCTCCATTGTGGGCTGCGCCTATACCTCGGTATCCTTCCTGAAAACCTTCCACCCGGCCATTGAAAAAAATGAAAAATGGTTCATCGTGGGATTCATCGCCCTTTGTACCGTGGTCATGGCCTTCATCGGACAGCCGGCGGCGCTGCTGGTACTGGCGGGCGCTTTAAACGGTCTGATCCTGCCCATCACTCTGGGCGTGTGCCTGATCGCTTCTCAGAAAAAGACGATCATGGGAACCGATTACAGACACCCTCTCTGGCTGCTGATTCTGGGAATCGTGGTGGTTATCGCCGCCGCTTACCTGGGTATCACCTCTCTGTCCAGTCTGGGTCAGCTGTTCGCATAACAAAAACAGGAGTTGCGTATGGAAAAGACAAAAATTTATACGGCCGGGGATTCCTCGATTCTGGTGGAATTCGGAAAAGAGATTTCCCCGGAAATCAACAGCCGGATCACGGCTCTGGTACATGTGATGAAGGCTCAGCAGATTGAGGGTGTTGTGGATCTGATCCCCGCCTTCTGCAGCCTTCTGATCAATTACGATCCCCGGGTGATTTCCTACGGGAAACTGAAGCGAAGAATGGAAAAGCTTCTGAAGCTGGACATGCATGAGAAAGAGGAAAGTTCCAGAATTTTTGAAATTCCTGTCTGCTATGGCGGGGAGTTCGGCCCGGATCTGGAGTACATTGCCGGGCATGCGGGACTTACCCCTCAGGAAGTGATTGATATTCACAGCTCCCGGGACTACCGGATCTATATGCTGGGATTTCTGCCGGGATTTTCCTATCTGGGCGGGCTGGATGAGCGGATCCATACGCCCAGGCTGGCCAATCCCAGGATCCGGATCCCTGCGGGGAGCGTGGGAATCGGCGGCTCTCAGACGGGGATTTATCCCCTGGATTCCCCGGGCGGCTGGCAGCTTTTGGGGATGACGCCGGTGAAAACCTACGATCCGGAGCGCAGTGTGCCGATCCTCTTTGAGGCGGGAGATTATATCCGTTTCCTGCCGGTGACGGAAGAGGAATACAGGGACATCAGTGAACAGGTGAAGGCGGGAACATATACCTGCCGGATCCGGCAGAGATAATCCGCGAACCGGACGGATATATATATGTAACTGTCAATTCAGAAGTCGCAAGTGACTGTATGATTAGAATATCAGGAGACATGATATGGGAATTCGAGTGTTAAAAGGCGGAATGCTCACCACCGTCCAGGATCTGGGCCGCACCGGTTACCAGAGCCAGGGCTTCGGCGTGGCTGGGGTGATGGATGTGCGTTCCTTTAAGATCGCCAATCTTCTGCTGGATAATCCGGAAAATGAGGCGGTTTTGGAATTTACTCTGATGGGCCCCACGCTGCAGTTTACCTCAGAGACCATTATCGCGGTGACAGGGGGCGATTTCCTGCCTCATGTGAACGGGAAGCCGGTTTCCATGTACACCGCCATTTATATGCACAAGGGCGATGTGCTGGAATTTAAGGGCAGCCGCACCGGCAGCAGGGGCTACATCGCATTCTCCAGCTATCTGGACATTCCGGTGGTGATGGGAAGCCGTTCCACCAATCTGAAATGTTCGCTGGGAGGCTTTAAGGGCCGCCGCTTAAAGGACGGGGATTATATTGGTTTCCGGATCAAACGGAGATACCTGCCTTACTTTTTGTCCAGGACGCTGGATCTGGATGAGTTCGATCAGGAGGAAGTGACGCTGCGGGTGGTGATGGGTCCCCAGGACCGGGCCTTCACCAAAGCAGGACGGGAGACCTTCCTCAATGAAGAGTATGTGGTGACCAGTGACTTTGACCGGATGGGATGCCGGCTGGAGGGACCGTTTATCGCGTATAAGGAGACGGCGGATATTATCTCCGACGGAATCGCTTTTGGCTCCGTGCAGGTTCCCAGCCACGGGAAACCCATTATTCTGCTGTCTGACCGGCAGACCACCGGCGGATATGCGAAGATTGCCACGGTGATTTCCGTGGACATCCCGAAGCTGGTACAGCGGAGAACGGATCATAAGGTTCGCTTTGCCTCCGTCTCTGTGGAGGAGGCCCAGCAGCTTCTGCTGGATGAGATGAAGGAGATGGATCAGTTCAGGCATCAGATCCATCAGCCCTGCCGTGAGGTGCTGGACTGCCGTCTGGTGGCAAAACGCCTGACGAAATTGTTTGAACAGCAGGCATGAGGGCGGAAGATACGGTGTCGTGTTCCGGAAACCATGGACGGAAACCATAAAAACCGGCAGAGCGCCGGAGAGCACGGCAACGAAAATTATCTGCCCGGATTTATCAGGAAAAGGAAGAAAAAAATGGCTGGCAAATACCGCGCCGGAGAGCGGCGGTTGTTTCGGCAGCCGTATATCAGATAGAAGGAGGCCAGGAATATGGATTTGGAAAAAATTGAGAAACTGGTAAATATCATAGAAAAATCCTCCATGCTGGAATTCAGTATTCAGGAGGGAGACACAAAAATCAAAATGAGCAGAAGGGGATCGGCAGAAGCCCCCGCCCAGCCGATGGCGGTGAATGTTTCTGCGGCTTCTTCCCAGATGGAGGAGGCGGAGGATGAAAGCTACATCACCTCTCCCATAGTGGGCACCTTCTACTCCGCCCCTGCGCCCGATGCTCCCGCTTTTGTGCGGGTGGGCGACACGGTGAAGGCCGGCCAGACCGTGTGTATCCTGGAGGCCATGAAACTGATGAACGAGATTGAGAGCGAGTTTGACTGTGAGATCGAAGCGGTGCTGGTGAGCAATGAGCAGAAAGTGGAATACGGCCAGCCGCTGTTCAAGGTGAAGAAGCTTCAGGCATAAGGAGGAATGCGGATGTTTCAGAAAATATTGATTGCAAACCGTGGAGAGATCGCGGTGCGTATCATCCGTGCCTGCCGGAATATGGGAATCCGCAGCGTTGCCATCTATTCCAAAGAGGACAAAGACAGCCTGCATGTGCAGCTGGCGGACCAGAGAATCTGTATCGGAGAAGGACCGGCCAGAAACAGCTATCTGAATATGGAGCGGATCGTGACGGCAGCTCTGAATATGGGAGCGGACGCAGTGCATCCCGGATACGGTTTTCTGTCGGAAAACGCGGAGTTTGTCCGTCTCTGTGAGAAAAACGGCCTGACATTCATCGGCCCTTCTGCCGATGTGATTGACAGCATGGGAAACAAGTCACATGCCAGAAAAACCATGATGGAAGCGGGGGTTCCGGTGGTTCCCGGCACGAAGGAGCCGGTGTACGACGCGGAGACCGGAGAAAAGCTGGCCAGGAAAATCGGCTATCCGGTGATGATCAAGGCCTCCTCCGGCGGCGGAGGAAAAGGTATGCGGGTGGCCCGGTCTGCCGATGAGTTTGAGTTCCAGTTCAATATGGCGCAGCGGGAATCCGCCAATGCCTTCGGGGATGACACCATGTACATTGAGCGGTTTGTGGAAAATCCCCGGCATGTGGAGATTCAGGTGATTGCGGACACCCAGGGCCATGTGGTGGCGCTGGGAGAGCGGGACTGCTCTGTCCAGAGAAATCATCAGAAGCTGATCGAGGAGTCTCCTTCTCCGGCCATCAGCGAGAAAACCCGAAAGGCCATGAACCGGGATGCGGTGCTGGCGGCCAGGACCGTGCATTACACCAACGCGGGAACCGTGGAATTTATTCTGGATCCCGACGGCACCTACTACTTTATGGAAATGAATACCCGGATTCAGGTGGAGCATGGAGTGACGGAGATGGTCACCGGCACAGATCTGATTATCGAACAGATCCGCATTGCCATGGGCGAGCCGCTGAGTTTTACTCAGAAGGATATCCAGCTGCGGGGCCATGCCATTGAGTGCCGGATCAACGCGGAGATCCCGGAGAAGAATTTTATGCCCAGCCCCGGCCTGGTGAAGCATCTGCATCTGCCGGCAGGAAATGGCGTGCGGGTGGATACGGCGCTGTATACCGGCTACCGGATTCCGTCGGAGTATGATTCCATGATTGCCAAAGTGATCGTCCATGCCCCGGACCGGGAGGCAGCCCTTCAGAAGATGCGGTCCGCACTGGATGAGATGGTGGTGCTGGGCGTGGAGACCAATCTGGATTTTCAGTATCAGATTCTCCGCAATCCGGAGTTCTGCCAGGGAAAGGCGGACACGGGATTTATTGAGCGGATGCTGAATCTGGATTAGAGGTTCCTGCGGGGATACCTCTATGGCCATCCGGCCAATACGAAGGAAAGGGGAAAGTGATGATGTATCAGGTGGATTTGAACAGTGACCTGGGGGAGAGTTTCGGACGTTATACCCTGGGAATGGATGACCGGATTATTCCGTTGATTTCTTCCGCCAATGTGGCCTGCGGGTACCACGCTTCCGATCCGGTGGTGATGGAGAAAACCATCCGGGAGGCGTGCGCGGCGGGGATCCGGCTGGGGGCCCATCCGGGATATCCGGATCTGATGGGATTTGGAAGAAGAAATATGAATCTGACCCCGGAGGAGGCCAGAGCGTATACGCTGTATCAGATCAGCGCCCTGGGCGGCATGTGCCGGGCGCAGGGGATGCAGTTGCAGCATGTGAAGCCCCATGGGGCCATGTACAATATGGCTGCCAAGGACTATGAGCTGTCGCTGGCCATCTGTCAGGCAGTGCGGGATTACGATCCCGGGCTGATTGTGATGGCCCAGTGGGGCAGCGAAACCATCCGGGCGGCCAGGGACTGCGGTCTGGCAGTGGCTTACGAGGTGTTTGCCGACCGGGGCTACGAGGAGGATGGCAGTCTGGTGAACCGGAAAAAGGAAGGCGCTTTTATCCGGGATGAGGAGGAAGCCATCGGCCGGGTGATCCGGATGGTAAAGGAAGGAAAGGTGCGGGCGGTCACCGGCAGGGATATCGAGATCCGGGCGGATTCCGTCTGCGTACACGGCGACGGAGAGAAGGCGCTGCTGTTTGTGGAGAAGATCCGGGCAGCGCTGACAGCGGAAGGGATTGCCATACGGCCGCTGTGTGAGATTTGCGGATAAGTATGGCGCGGATGAAAACAGGGCGGGAGGCAGCCTGGTAAGAAGGGGCGCTTCAAAAAAACGGCTGAAACAGAGGGTAGGAAAAAAGGAGACGAGCCAGCAGAGGATTCCGGTTTTGATAAAGCCCGGATTCTGCGGAGCGTCTCCTTTCTACTGTTTTTAAAACATAACTGCCGTCAAAATACAGGATTTTCTTATGCAATCTGCCAGAAAAGACTGTTGTTTTAACCAAAAATGTGATAAGGTAGTAGCAGACAAAACGGAACAGTGTATCCTGCGGAACGCACTGTTGTTATCCGGAAAATACTATCAAAGAAAGCAGAGAGGTAACACGATGGACAACGAAAAAAAACTGGAAAAACTGGTGGAAACCGTAGAGCAGATTGCCCGCGGCACGGCAGAGCAGCTGGACGGCAGCGACAAGCTGAAACGGATGTTTCAGAACTGCTTTGTCAGCACGGCAAAGACAACCACAAAATTTCTGGAAAATGATGAGGCATACATATTTACCGGTGATATCAGCGCCATGTGGCTGAGAGATTCCTCCGCCCAGGTGGTGCATTACCTGCCCTTTCTGAAAGACCACGAGATTCTCCGGGATCTGGTGCGGGGGCTGATCCGCCGTCAGATGCGCTGCATTTGTATTGACCCCTATGCCAACGCGTTCAATGAAGGGCCCAACGGAAACTGCTGGGAGAAGGATATCACGGACAGCAACCCCTGGGACTGGGAGCGGAAATACGAGATCGATTCCCTGTGCTATCCGGTATGGCTGCTGAAACAGTACGAAACGGCGGTACAGGATTCTTCCGTTTTTGATGAAACTGTGGAAAAAGCCCTGCGCCAGATCCTGAAGCTGTGGAAAACCGAGCAGAATCACGAGCGCGATTCCGCTTATACCTTCCAGCGTCTGAACTGTCCTCCTACAGATACGCTGTGCAGAGATGGAAAAGGAAGCGAAACCGCTGATACCGGTATGACCTGGTCCGGCTTCCGTCCCAGTGACGACGCCTGCCAGTACGGTTATCTGATTCCGTCCAATATGTTCGCGGCAGTGGTGCTGGGGTACATGAAAGGATTTTTTGAAACCTACTACCACAATCAGGAACTGGCCCATGAGGTAGAGCAGCTGCGCGGGGAGATCCTGGAGGGTATCCGCCGGTACGGTATTGTGAAGGACGAGGAGTTCGGCGAGATGTACGCATATGAGACAGACGGCATGGGACATTACAATCTGATGGACGACGCCAACGTTCCCAGCCTTCTCTCCCTGCCCTGGCTGGGATGGTGTGACAAGGGAGATCCCCTGTACCAGAACACCAGAAAGTTTATTCTCAGCAAAAAGAATCCCTTCTATTTTGAAGGAAGCGCCGCCTGCGGTATCGGAAGCCCCCATACCCCCGAAAAATATATCTGGCACATCGGTCTGACCATGCAGGGGCTTACCAGCGGAGATACAAAAGAGAGAGCCCGCCTGCTGGATACGCTGCTGGCCACGGACAATGACTGTGAAGTGATGCATGAGGGATTCGACAGCAGTGATCCGTCACAGTTCACCAGAGAATGGTTCGCCTGGGCCAATTCCCTGTTTGCGCTCTATGTGCTGGATCTGAAGAAAGGCGGCGAGATTTGATGAAAAAAGAGGAAATTCTTCGCCGGGTGGGAAGCATGCAGCAGCTGGCCTGCGTGCGCCCGGTGACCTTCGGCGAAGGCCGTTCGGAAAATATGAAGGCCGTGGAGGTAAAGAACGGCCCGCTGCAGTTCCAGGTGCTGACGGATAAATGCCTGGATCTGGGAGAGGTTTCCTGGCGGGGAATCAAGGGGAATTTTTTATCCAAACCGGGCCTGATGGGAAGAAATCATTTTGATACCAACGGCCAGGAAGCGCTGCGCAGTATCATGGGCGGTATGATGTTCACCTCCGGACTGGAGAATATCTGTCCTCCCTGCACAAGCGGCGGGAAGGACTACCCGATGCATGGACGAATCCGCACTACACCGGCGGAACATGTATGTTCTGATGCGTTCTGGGAGGGAGACGCGTATGTGCTGACCGTTTCCGGCGAGATGCGGGAGGCGGAGCTGTTCGGGGAGAATATGGTGCTGAGAAGAAAGATCACCACAGTATTTCCCGGAAAATCCATTGTCCTGGAGGATACCATTGAAAATCAGTCTTTCCGGAAGGAACCCATGATGCTTTTGTATCACTGCAACGTGGGATGGCCGCTGCTGGGGGAGGATTGCGAGATTGTTCTGCCCACAAGAAAAGTGATTCCCAGAGACGATGACGCCGCTCCCCATGCGGATGATTACAGCCGTATGGAAGCCCCTCTGGACAATGAGCCGGAGTATGTATTTCTTCACGAACTGGCGGCAGATGAAAACGGGGAGACCTTTGCGGCGGTGATCAATCCGGCGCAGAATCTGGGTATCCGGATTTCCTTCAATGTGAAAGAACTGCCCTGTTTTATGCAGTGGAAATCCCGGGCTTCCGGAGATTATGTCATTGGTCTGGAACCGGCCAACTCCAGCGTATACGGACGGCTGTACCACGAAGAACGGGGAGATCTCCATATGATGGAGCCCCAGAGTGTGGAGACGAAAAAGCTGGTGTTTACTTTCCTGGAAGGGGAAGAACTGGATCAGATTAAGGAAGAAGCCCGTTATCTGGTGGAAGGACAGAAGAACTGACCGTGCCGGGGCAGGCGTTTCGCGGGAGAATTTTTCAGGACAGTTTCCCGGAAAAGGCAGAAAGCGGAATGAAAGGAAACATGAGGCGGAAAACGAATTGGATGCAGGACAGCAGGAGGGAGGCTGGCGGTCTTGGCGCGGGGATCCATGAAAGATAAATGGAAAAATTTGCAGATCGTGAAAAAATACAGAAGCCTGGGCCTGGCACGCAGGATGCTGGTATGGATGCTGGCGCTTTCTCTTTTGCCGATTCTGGTGATCATTCTGATTTCGTACACGTTAAATTCCAACGTGATGAATCAACAGACCGGTCGGCTGGTCGAGGCCAACCTGGAACAGTCGGCAAGCAACGTGGAGAATTTCTGGAATACCTATAACCGGCTGATTCAGGGGATCTATACGGACAATACCTATATCAGTCTGCTGCAGCCGATCAACCGCTGGGACAGCAGTGAGTATCAGGAGTCCATGCGCCAGCTGGAAATCGAGCTGGAGCATCTGACCTATTCCAATCCGGAGATCCTCGGGGTGGCTGTTCTGGGTTCCCATTACGATTGCTGCTTTTATGACAGCATTACCAAATCGGGACAGGAAAGCATCTGTTTTGATGAAAACGAATTCCGCAGCGCCAGATTGCTGGAGCTAGTAAAAGAAAAGCAGGGCGCCATTTACAGCGGCACTTTTCATCGGTCGGCGCCGGGGTACGGTGAAAAAAACTGTTTTTATATGATCCATCAGCTGGTAGATTTTGATTCCTATCAGGAGGGGATTGCCGGATGTATTATACTCTGTGTGGATGAGGAGGCCCTGCGACAGGTATATCAGGAGACCGTTACAGAGTCCAGCATCACCTTTGTGGTGAACCGGGTGGGGCAGGTGGTTTCCCATCCTTTCCGGGAGAGCGCGTATCCTTCTATCGTAAAGACGGAGGGGACGGAGGAACTGACCGAAGAGCAGCTGAGACAGGGGGCGCTGAATTATGTGCACCAGGAAGGATATTTCCGGCGGGGAAATCTGCAGGTTTTAAGCCGGACGGTGATGGATGGGGAATTTTATGTGGTGAATGTCTATAACAGGAACGATGGACTTTCCGAATTCCGTCTGATTGCCGGGGTGATTTTCTGCATCGGGCTGATGACATCACTGCTGTGTATCTTTTTCGCTCTGCAGTATTCCGCGGATGTAGACCGGTCGGTGCGTCCGATCCTGAAGGCCATGGATGAGGCGGAAGCTGCGGAGGCAGCCAGCATCCAGGAAGAGGGGAACGATGAATTTGCAAGGATTTCCCGGCACTTCAACCGGATGATGCAGCGACTGAAGCTTTCCAGAGAGCAGGAGAAGGAAGCCATGCTTCGGGAGAAAAACGCGGAGATCAAATCTCTGGAAGCCCAGATCAATCCCCATTTTCTGTATAACACTCTGGACACCATCAACTGGATAGCACTGGACCGGGAGGAGTATACCATCAGCAAGATGCTTACCAGCCTGGCGTCCATTCTTCGCTACAGTATCCACCGCAGCAATACCATTGTGGAGATTGCGGAGGAACTGGAATATCTGAAAAAGTATGTCTATCTGCAGCAGCAGCGGTTTGACTATTCCTTTCTCTGTACAGTGGAGGCAGATGAAGAGGTGCGAGGCTGCAGGATTCACAAAATGCTGATCCAGCCATTTCTGGAAAATACGCTGGTACACGGGTTCCCGGGAAATGGCGAGATGGATGAGGTAAATGTGCGGTTTTCCAAAGACAGCCGGGACAGGATCCGCATTGAGATCCGGGACAACGGTAAAGGAATGTCGCCGGAGAAGGTGGATTACTTTAACCATTTTGATTATGCCAGCTCCAGCATCGAAGGGAGTATCGGCGTGCGGAACGTAATTACACGTTTGAAACTTTACTATGGGGAACAGGGAGAATTCCATATGGAGTCCGGAGAAAACGGCACGGTGGTGACACTCTGGATCCCGTGCGGACAGGAGAACAAAGCATGAGAATTATTATTGTAGAAGATGAACCGAATACCCGGGAAGGCATCCAGAATATGATCCGGCGTTATACGGAACATCAGGTGGCGGCTGTGGCCGAAAATGGCGAAGAAGGCCTGGAAATGATTGAAAAGTACCGTCCGCATCTGGTGATCACGGATGTCCGTATGCCCAGGATGAACGGCCTGGAGATGTTGGAAGCGGTGAAAAAGAAAGGTATCGATGTGCAGGCCGTGGTACTCACCGGGTATTCGGAATTCGAATATGCCCGGCAGGCCCTGCGTCTGGGCGTGGCGGAGTATGTGCTGAAACCTCTGTCGCTGGATGATTTTCTGTCAGCGTTGGAGCAGATCGAGGCCCGGCTGGAACAGAAAAAAGCGGAGCGGATGCTGCCGGAGCAGATGCTGTGGGCTTATATCTGCGGGGACCGGGAAAAGCGGGCATGTCTGTATCCCATGCTGACGGAAGAGCTTCAGATCAACGAACGGGTAAAATCCACGCTGTTCTATGTGCATCCCTGCAGCGGACTGGCGGGCGTAGCCAATGAGATGGCGGAAAAAACCAGGGAACTTCTGGGAAACATGTGCATGGAAGGCTATTATATTCTGGCGCTGGGAAAAGGCAGCGACTATCTGGTGTTGCTGACGGATACCGGGCGGAACAGCCATCTGTACACGGTATTTGAGACGAGGATTCTCAAACGGCTGCAGGAAGAGTGGCGCTGCCGCTGCAGCTGTGTGGAAATCTGGGGACTGAAGGATATTGATGAGCGCCTGGAGAAACTGCGCCAGCTGTTTGATTACGGATTTTCCTGTCCGGACGATATGCTGCTGGACGAGGAGCAGGTGAAAAAGCTCGCCTATGAAAAACTGGAGTATCCGGAACGTCTGGAAAACCGGCTGATCCGCGCACTGCGGGAAGGCAGGAAGGAAAAGGTAAAAGAAACCGGGGAGGAATTTATCCGCACGGTGATTCTGGGAAAGGCCACGGAGGCCTGCATCAAGGAATATACCCTGCGGCTGGCTGCAGGTATTCTGAAGCTTGTGGCCGAATTTCATGAAAACGCGGAGCGGGAATGGGGTCTGTTCAGTATCATCACCCAGATTACTAACGCTATGTCCAGCCAGGAGGCGGCGGATCAGTTTGAAAAGATTTTGGATATTGTCGGCAGCCAGACGCTGGACGACGGAGAGCAGGAAAAGGAAACCGAAAACGGACTGGTGCTGAACGCGCTGGCTTATATCCGGGAAAATTATGCCGGGGATATCGGACTGGCGGATACCGCAGCCGTTTGCGGGATTTCCCAGGAGCATCTCAGCAAACTGTTTTACCGGGAAATGGGCATCAATTTTTCTCATTTTCTTCAGAATTTCCGGATCAGCGCCGCAAAACGGCTGTTGGACACCGGAAATTACAAAGTATATGAGGTGGCGGAAATGGTGGGATTTCATGACCAGAAATATTTTGTCACGGTTTTCAAAAAGATCTGCGGGGTGACGCCCTCCGTCTACAGGAAGGAGCATGAACGATGAAAATCCGGATCGCACTGACAGCTGCCATCGGCATGGTTCTGGCGGTGATCGTGATATTGCTGACTGTTCTGTGGCCCCGGCAGCAGAAAAAAGCGGTGCAGGAGACGGAGAATTCCGTTTGTGAAATCACTATTCTTTCTTCCAGCGAGGTACCGGCGCATCAGGAGACGCTGGAGGCAGTTGCGGAGGCATACGAGAAGCAGCGGGAAGATGTTTCCGTGAATATAGAATTTTCGTCAAAGGAAAGCTTCCGCGAGGAGATTTGCCTGCGGGTGGAACGGGAGGAAAATATCGATGTGGTGATCTGTGACCGGATGATGATGCCGGCGTTGATTGATATGGGGCTGCTGCAGGAGATTCCGGTAACGGAGACGCTGAGAAACAGTATGGCCTATCAGAAGCTCTGGGCCAGCACGCTGAACAACGGACGATATTACGGAGTACCGCTGACATGTGATCCTTATGTGCTGTTTTACCGTAGAGATCTTCTCCCGGAGGATCAGGTGCCGCAGACCTGGGAGGAGCTTCTGGATACGGGAACCGATTTGCGGCAGATGGGACGCTACAGTATGGGATTTCCGGCGAAACGGGCGGAGGAAATGACCGAGTATTTTCTGCTGATGGTGTATTCCATGGGGGGAAATCTCTACAGTATCGACAGCGAAACCGGAAGGGCGGCGATGAATCTGCTTACAGAGATGTGGAACCGGGGACTTCTGCCGGAGGATACCATCAATCTGTCCGATAAAGATCTGGTCGGATTGTTTGCGTCCGGAAATCTGACCATGATGGCCAACCGGCTGAGTATGGGAACCGTGATCCGGGACGCCCAGACCAATTTTGAGGTGGGAATCGCGCCGCTTCCTCAGGACATGGCGGGCAGCTGCTTTCTGTTTGGAGAGAACGTGGGACTGGTTAAAAATGCGGGGCCGGAGGCGCAGAACTTCCTGCAGTACCTGTGCACCCCCGAGATATCCGGG
>ERZ1643249.2187-NODE-2187-length-18560-cov-4.290732_pt1 | contig 18560 bp, 17 predicted proteins | sample MGYA00579263_ERZ1643249 | MGnify/ENA primary metagenome ERZ1643249 (study PRJEB29033, sample SAMEA4952264) | chicken gut metagenome | biome: Broiler Chicken; feature: Gastrointestinal Tract; material: Caecum | place: Ireland | collected 2018 | study: Broiler... | reverse complement strand
CCATGAGCCTGTCCAGCTTCTGCGTGGTCACCAACGCGCTGCGTCTCAACTGGTTTAAGATGTATGACGGCAGCAGGGATAAGAAAAGAAAAATAAAAAACCCGGCAGCACAGGAAACAGAAATACAAAAGGAAACACAAAAAGCAGAAATAAAAGAAAAAGAGGAGGAAGAAACAATGACAAAGACAATGAAGATCGAAGGAATGATGTGCGGACACTGTGAGGCAAGAGTAAAGAAAGCACTGGAGGCGCTCCCCCAGGTTGACGCGGCAGAGGTAAGCCACGAGGCGGGCACTGCAGTTCTCACGCTCAACGCGGAACTGGATAATGACGTTCTGAAAAAGACTGTTGAGGATGAGGATTATAAAGTGACTGGCATCGAGTAAAAACCAGACAAAAAAGGCGAAATTTTTCGCCTTTTTTTATTTTTCTTCTATCTTTCCGTAATGAGTGTTACAATAGAAGAAAATTGAAAAGGGTTGGTGAGACTATGAAGATTACTTTTATTGGAGCAGCCCATGAGGTTACGGGGAGCTGTCATTTCTTGCAGGCAGCGGGGAAGAATATCCTGATCGACTGCGGGATGGAGCAGGGACCGGATCTGTACGAGAATCCGGGGCTTCCGATCCCGCAGAAAGATGTGGATTATGTATTCCTCACCCACGCCCATATCGATCATTCGGGTATGCTGCCCAAACTGGCAAAGAACGGGTTTAAGGGTCAGATTTTCGCGACCTTTGCCACTGTAGATCTGTGCAACATCATGCTGCGCGACAGCGCGCACATCCAGGAGTTTGAGGCGGAGTGGCGCAACCGCAAGGGTAAACGGGCCGGGCAACCTGAGTATGAGCCGGTATACACCATGCAGGACGCGCTGGACGCCATTGAGCTGCTTGTGCCATGCCAATACGGCGAGCGCGTACGTATCTGCGACGGGATTGAGATCCGCTTTACAGATGTGGGACATCTGCTGGGATCGGCCAGTATCGAAGTGTGGGCCACGGAAGGAAATGTGACGAAGAAGATCGTGTTCTCAGGCGACGTGGGGAATCTGGATCAGCCGATCATCAAGGATCCGACTTACACCGAGGCGGCGGATTATGTGGTGGTGGAATCTACATACGGAAACCGCATTCATACCGCGGAGAAGCCGGACTATTTAGGAGAGTTCACAAAGATCATAAAGGAGACCTTTGACAGGGGAGGCAATGTAGTGATTCCCTCTTTTGCTGTCGGCAGAACGCAGGAGATGCTGTATTTTATCCGAGAGATCAAGGAGAAACACCTCATCCCGGAATATGAAGATTTTGACGTGTATCTGGACAGCCCGCTTGCCATTGAGGCAACCAAGGTGTTCACCATGAACATGCGGGACTGCTTTGACGAAGAGGCCATGGCTTTGGTCAACGCAGGCGTAAATCCCCTTGTGTTCCCGGGACTTCACACTTCTACTACGAGCGACGATTCCAGGATGATCAATTTTATCGAGAAACCGAAAGTCATCATCTCTGCTTCGGGAATGTGTGACGCGGGACGGATTCGGCACCACCTGAAGCACAATCTGTGGCGGCCGGAATGTACGATCCTCTTTGTCGGATATCAGGCAAATAGAACACTGGGGCGCCGTCTGCTGGAGGGGGAGAAGAACGTGAAACTTTTTGGGGAACCCATTGAAGTCCATGCAAGGATCGAGAGCCTGCACGGCGTCAGCGGCCATGCGGATATGAACGGGCTCTTAAAATGGATCGGCGCTTTCCGTACCCCTGTGGAGAGAGTATTTGTCGTACACGGTGAGGATACGGTGACCGAGGAGTTCGCCCGGACAGTGGAAGAGAAGTTCGGATACAGTGCGTGGGCGCCTTATCCGTGCTGTGAGGCAGACCTTATCGCCAATGAGATCGTAAATGAAGGGGTTCGTATTCCGATTCAAGCGAAGAAGGCGACACAGAGGAGGGCGGATATGGCGTTCGACCGTCTGGTTGCAGCAGGAAAGCGTCTGCTTGATATCATCTACAGCAATGAAGGACTGTCAAATAAAGACAAGGCAAAATTTGAATCACAGATCAACAATCTGGCAGATAAGTGGGAAGAGTGACGAAAGAGCCACAGGCCGCGCAAATACTTGATGCGCTGTTTGTCAAGGACTAAAACTTTATAAAATTTCCCGGCTTGCAGAATATCTTTTTGCCGGAGTGAGAATCATTCTAATTAGACAAATGCTTAGGAGGATTCTTGCTATGATGGTAAATAAGGTAGAACTTTGCGGCGTGAACACATCGAAACTGCCGCTCTTAAAAGAAGAGGAGAAGGCAGAGCTGTTCGAGCGGATCAAAGCCGGGGACGAGGAAGCCAGAGAACAGTATATCAAGGGGAATCTAAGGCTGGTATTAAGTGTCATAAAGAGGTTTGAAAGCAGCAGCGAGAACGCGGACGATTTGTTTCAGATCGGCTGTGTGGGCCTGATGAAAGCGGTAGACCATTTTGATCCGTCCAGGCTGGTGAAGTTTTCCACTTATGCGGTGCCTATGATCATCGGGGAGATTAGGCGTTATCTCAGGGACAACAGTCCCATGCGGGTGAGCAGGTCGCTGAGAGATACTGCATATAAAGCGATCTATGCAAAAGAAGGCTATATCCGCAAGTATATGAAAGAGCCGACCGTGCAGGAGATCGCGGATGAGATCGGGATCGCTAAAGAGGATGTGGTTTATGCACTGGACGCCATCCAGATGCCGGTGAGCCTCCATGAACCGGTATACAGTGACGGCGGAGACACCCTGTACGTGATGGACCAGGTCAGCGACAAGAAGAACAAGGAAGAAAACTGGGTAGAGGAATTATCTTTAGAAGCTGCCATGGAACGTTTAAATGAAAGAGAACGGTATATTATCAATCTGCGGTTTTTTGAAGGCAAGACACAGATGGAAGTGGCGGAGGAGATCGATATCTCCCAGGCGCAGGTGAGCCGTCTTGAGAAAAATGCCCTAAAGGTTATGAAGAAATATCTGCTTGGAGATTGAAATTTTCTCATGTTCATACTATGATAGATACTGTTATCAGGGCCGGTGTACGAAAGGAATAAAGTTTTCGTACACCGGTATTGAGGCAGAGCCGGAACACGATCAGAGAAAGGCAGGATATTATGTATAGAGCATGCATTTTTGATTTGGATGGGACATTGGCCGACACCTTGAACTCTCTTGTCCTTTCCGTCAATGAGACGATGAATGAGATCGGTATGCCGCAGATTACAGAAGATCAGTGCAGACAGTTCGTGGGAAACGGGGCAAAGGTGCTGATCAGGGAAGCGCTAAAAGCAGGGGGAGATGAAGAACTGACCCGGTTTGAAGAGGCATTTGAAGCATACAGACGGATATTTGACGCCAACTGCACATATGAGGTGAAGCCTTACAGTGGGATACCCGAGATGCTCAGACAGATGAAAAAGCGGGGAATAAAACTGGGGGTTCTCTCAAATAAGCCTGACCGTCAGGCGGTACATGTTGTATCAGAGATTTTCGGCGGGGAGATCTTTGACGTAGTACAAGGACAGAAAGAAGGAGTTCCGCGGAAACCGGATCCCACAGCAGCCCTGTCTATTGCGGGACAGTTCGGCATTGGACCAAAGGAGACCCTGTATATCGGGGATTCTGAGGTGGACGGAGCCACAGGAAAAGCGGCGGGAATGGACACGATCCTTGTATCGTGGGGATTCCGCTCAAAGGAAGTGTTAAGAGAAGCATCTCCGGAGTGGATTGTGGACCGCGCGGAGGAGATCATGGATATCATAAGAGGAGTAAAGCGATGAACGAATACAGTGAAGAGTGTTTAAGGACGTTTTTAAAAGAGCAGGGAAAGCTGTTCGATGAACCGGTAGCAGAGAATCTTGAGGAGGCAGAGGCTTTCCTTGAGGACTGTATGGCAGTGGTTGTGGATTCTCTGAAGGAAGTAAGGGAGTATTTTGAGGAAGAGGGCGTTGACGTGGACGGCATGACGCCGGAGGAGTTAGAGGAAGCGTCCGAGGTATTCCCTCTCCCTGACGGAAAATATCTGATTGTCGAAGGATAGACAAAAAGCCGCGGTCTAGTCGACAGCGGCTTTGTCTACGGCTTCTTTTATGGCGTCCAGTATGATCTGCGAGGTGTAGGGCGCATCGTCCGGCAAAGTGATATCCTCCAGTGACTGTGTCTCGTATATCTGTTCTGCTATATCTTCTATGGCAGGCTGGATGAGGGGAAACATGGTTGTCACCGTCTCATCCAGATTTGAAAACCGGATCGCATTGATGCGGGAGCTGTCCACGGATACCTCCACTTCAAGGTTGGTGTTGTTCAAGGTGAGAGAAGAGGTGTAAATACCCGGTGTGTACTGTTTCCCCGTGCCGCCGGAACTGTCCTCCTTACCTGAACGGAACATGATGACAAGAAGGATGATCAAAAGTATGCCCAACGCGGCAAAAATAGCGGTGTAGATGATCTCCTTCATGTGCAGGACGACAATCTTAGTTTTGGAACCCATAGAGTTACCTCCCGAATGGATCGGGCTGACGCGTTTGCGGCAGTCCGTTTTTTATAAGTGTATGAGCAAAAAAAGGAAAATATTCAGAAAAACTTGATTATATGCGGCATGGAAAGACTAAGTGTGATGCTTGCTCTTGCAAAGACAAAGACAAGCGGTTATGATTATGATGGAAGTGTCAGAGGTGACAGGGATTATCGATATCCTTATGATCAGAGAAAACGGGTGACAGAGAAGAGAGAGGAAAACAATGTATATTATAGCAGGGCTTGGAAATCCTGATAAGCAATACGAGGGAACAAGACATAATGCAGGGTTCGATGTAATAGACCGGATCGCGGACAAATACAATATATCGGTGGACGGGAGAAAACACAGGGCTTTTATCGGAAAGGGCATCATCGCGGGACAGAAGGTGATTCTTGCGAAGCCACAGACATATATGAATTTAAGCGGTGAGAGTATTTTGAGCCTTGTGGATTATTATAAGGCTGATGTGGAGCGTGAATTGCTCATAATCTACGACGATATCAGTCTGGAGACAGGACAGCTTCGTATCCGCGCGAAGGGCAGCGCGGGCGGGCACAACGGGATTAAGAATATTATCGCTCATCTGGGAACCCAGGTGTTCCCCCGCATCAAGGTGGGCGTGGGTGAGAAGCCGCAGGGATATGATCTTGCCGATTATGTGCTGGGTCATTTCTCGAAAGCAGAGAGAGAGCTTATGGACGAAGGGTATGATAATGCGGTCCGCGCGGCGGAGATGATCATATCCGGCAGAATGAACGAAGCAATGAATGAGTTTAACCGGAAAAAGAAAGACGAGGCATAGAACATCCGGCAGAATGTCAAGGAGGGAATGCAGGGGAGATGCAGGCTTTACTGGCTCCGCTTTTGGAACTTGCGGATTATCAGGAGATCGCAGGAGAGAGTAAAAAGGATAAAGGCATTATACAGGTGGCAGGGTGCACAAATTCCCAGAAGACTCATCTGATGTATGCGCTTGGCGATGGCTGTGAGTACAGAGTCATCGTTTTTTCCAGTGAGGAGAAGGCAAAAAAGGCTTACGAGGAATGCCAGGTCTTTACGGACGCAGTCTGTCTTTATCCTGCGAGAGACCTTCTCTTTTACTATGCGGATATCAAAGGAAAGACGATCACGGACCACCGTATGGAAGTACTGCGCACTCTGATCGAGAAGGAAGAAGGAAGCCCCGTGACGGTTATAACCACGATGGATGCCTTTCTGGACGGACTTCCCCACCCGGAGGAGATCCGCCTGGAGAGAATCTCCCTGTCAGGGGGCGATGCGGTTGAGCTGACAGAGTTTGAAGAGCGTCTCTCAGCTCTTGGATATGAGAGGGAGAGCCAGATTGAAGGGCCAGGCCAGTTCGCCGTGCGCGGGGGAATACTGGATGTATTTCCGCTGACAGAAGAACTCCCTGTGCGCATCGAGCTGTGGGGCGACGAGATCGATTCCATCAGAAGCTTTGATGTGGAGAGCCAGCGCTCGATTGAAAATCTGGAGACAGTGACCATATACCCGGCATCTGAAAACTGGAAAAACGTGATGGATACGGTGTCGTTTCTGGAATACTTCCCGAAGGAAAAAAGCCTTCTCCTTCTCGATGAGCCGCAGCGGCTCCAGGAGATGGCGGAGGAAGTGGAGAAGGAGTATTTTCACAGTCGGGAGAGCAGGATTGAGGCGGGGATGGAGGAGACACAAGATGTCTCTTTAAAAGTGTTCGAGACAAAGGATATCATCGTCAGAATGAATCTGTACAGCGGGATTGCGGTGACCACATTGGAGACTAAGTGCGGACTGTTCAGGGTGCGCATGACTTACAGTATTCAGCCCAGGGGAGTGAATCCCTATAACAACAGCTTTGAACTTTTGACCCGTGACCTGAAACGGATGAAACGGGAGAGATACCGGGTGGTTCTTCTGTCTGCATCAAGGACGAGAGCAAAGCGTCTTGCCGAAGATCTAAGAGACTATAATCTGAGCAGTTTTTACAGTGAGGACATGGAACGGACAGTGAATCCAGGGGAGATCATGGTATCCTGCGGATATGCAGCGGAAGGATATGAGTACCCCATGCTGAAATTCACCGTGATTTCCGAGACAGATATCTTCGGACGGCAAAAAAAGAAAAAACGCCGGAAGAAATACGAGGGACAGAAGATCCGTGATTTTGCGGAACTCAAACCCGGGGATTATGTGGTCCACGAAAACCATGGGATCGGCATTTATCAGGGAATCGAAAAGATCGAGGTGGAGAAGGTCATCAAAGACTATATGAAGATCTCCTACGCGGCGGGCGGCGTCCTCTATATCCCTGTTGCACAGATGGATCTGATTCAGAAGTACGCAGGCGCAGACGCGAAAAAGCCGCGGATCAATAAACTGGGCACCGTCCAGTGGGGAAAGACGAAGAATCAGGTGAAGAAGGCGGTCCAGACCGTGGCGGCAGATCTGGTGGAACTGTATGCCTCGCGGCAGCGTTCGGAAGGTTTCGTATATGGGCCTGACACAGTCTGGCAACAGGAGTTTGAAGAGATGTTCCCCTTTGAGGAGACGGAGGATCAGATCCAGGCCATCGAAGATACGAAGCGCGACATGGAAAGCACTAAGATCATGGACCGGCTTATCTGCGGGGATGTGGGATACGGGAAAACAGAGATCGCTATCCGCGCCGCGTTCAAGGCAGTGCAGGACGGAAAACAGGTCGTCTACCTTGTTCCCACGACGATTCTCGCCCAGCAGCATTACAATACCTTCGTGCAGCGGCTGAAGGATTTTCCGGTGAGAATCGACCTGCTGTGCCGCTTCCGCACGTCTTATCAGCAGAAAAAGACAGTGGAGGATCTGAAAAAAGGGATAGTGGACATCGTCATCGGCACCCACCGCGTCCTGTCAAAAGATGTGGGATATAAGAACCTGGGACTGCTCATCATCGACGAGGAGCAGCGGTTTGGCGTGACCCACAAGGAGAAGATCAAAAAGCTCAGGGAAAATATCGATGTGCTTACGCTGACCGCGACCCCCATCCCGCGCACCCTTCATATGAGCCTTATCGGAATCCGTGATATGAGTGTGCTCGAGGAAGCGCCTCAGGACCGGATGCCCATCCAGACTTATGTGATGGAATATAATGATGAGATGGTCAGGGAGGCGATCGCAAGAGAACTTTCCAGAGGCGGCCAGGTATATTATGTCTATAACCGGGTAACAGATATCGCGGATGTTGCCGGGCGGATCAGCCGTCTCGTGCCTGAGGCAACTGTGTCTTTTGCCCACGGCCAGATGCGGGAGAGGGAACTGGAAGATATCATGTATGACTTTATCAACGGGGATATCGATGTGCTCGTGTCCACCACGATCATCGAGACCGGGCTTGACATTTCTAATGCAAATACAATGATCATCCAGGACGCGGATCGGTTCGGTCTGTCCCAGCTCTATCAGCTCCGCGGGCGTGTGGGACGGTCCAGCCGCATGGCGTATGCCTTCCTCCTTTACCGAAGGGATAAGCTTTTAAAAGAAGTGGCAGAGAAACGTCTCGCTGCCATCCGCGAATTTACCGATCTTGGCTCCGGCATCAAGATCGCCATGCGCGATCTTGAGATACGGGGAGCGGGCAACCTGCTCGGGGAAGCTCAAAGCGGACATATGGAAGCTGTTGGGTACGATCTGTACTGCAAGATGTTAAATGAGGCAGTGAGACAGTTGAAAGGCGGCGAGGAGGAAGAGATTTTCAACACATCGGTTGACTTGAACATCGACGCTTATATCCCGGAATCCTATATTAAAAACGAGTATCAGAAATTGGACATTTACAAGCGCATCGCTGCTATTGAAAATGAAGAAGAGATGGACGATATGACAGAAGAGCTGCTCGACCGTTTCGGAGATATCCCCAAAAAGGTGCAGCAGCTTCTCCATATCGCCGCCCTGAAAGGACTGGCACATGAGGCCTATGTGACGGCAGTTGAGCAAAAAGGCGATACATTCAAACTCACCTTGTACGGGCGGGCAAAGATTGATGTGCAGAAGATCCCCGCATTGCTTGCATCGTACAGGAATACCCTGACATTTAGGGCGGAGGAGACGCCGTATTTCTTATACCGGAAGCTGGGAAGGAGCGGCAAGGAGACAGGAGAGAGTGTACTTGATACCGTCAGGAAAGTGCTTGAGGATATCCGGAAGTTGAAAATAGAGAACAAATGAGCCTGATTTCTTGTTTTCTACTTGTTAGTTTTCCTAAAACACGCTATAATGTTACAATGTATGCGGGGCTATGGAAGACCCGCCGCCGGGTGCATGAGAACAGAGAGCTGCACATTGAACGGCGAAGAAAGAGGAGGCTATTATGGTACGATTTGGGAAAAAAGCGGCAGTCCTTGTGGCAGCAGGAACACTTACGGCAATGTCCGTCACAGGATGCAGCGGTTCGATTAATACAGATGCAGTTGTCGTGACAGTGGGCGGCGAGGAGATCACACTTGGAGTCGCCAATTTCTACGCACGGCTGACACAGGGACAGTATGAGACATACTATGCAGACTTAATGGGAATGACGGCAGAGGCTATGTGGACACAGGAAGCAGAGGGAGACAAAACTTATGAGGAGACTACAAAAGAAGCTCTTTTAGAATCTCTTGAGAACTTGTATCTGATCTCACAGCATGCCGAGGAGTATGAGGTATCCTTGTCTGAAGATGAGCAGAAAGCCATCGAAGAAGCAGTAAAGCAGTTTGACGAGGATAATACAGACGAGGTCAAAGCGATCGTCTCAGGCTATAGAAAAGATGTCCAGAAATATCTGGAACTTGTCACCATTTCCCAGAAGATGACAGATAAGATGAAAGAGGGAGTGGATGAGGAAGTATCCGATGAAGAGGCAGCGCAGAAAGCGATGCAGTATGTGTATTTTTCCTACAGCACAACAGACGAAGAGGGGAATTCTTTGGATCTGAGTGATGAGGAGAAAGAGAGCCTGAAGGAGACAGCCCAGACATTCTGCGACGCGGTGAAGGCAGGGACAGATGTGGAGACAGCCGCCGCAGATGCGGGAGTTGAAGTTCAGACCGCAACCTTTGACGCGGAGAGCACAATACCGGACACCGCGCTTGTTGCTGCGGCGGATGCGCTGGCAAATGAGGGCGACGTAACGGAGGTCACGGAGACAGAGAACGGGCTTTATGTGGCGAAGCTGACAAGCCTTCTCGACAGAGAGGCGACAGACGCCGAGAAGCAGAACATCATTGAGGAGAGAAAGCAGGAGCAGTATGATTCTTTGCTGGCACAGTGGCGTGAGGATACAGAGATCAAAGTGGATGAAAAAGTATGGAAAAAGGTTGATTTTATAGATTATGGCGTGACTGTCATCACATCTGAGGAAGAGAGTACGGACGGTGCAACAGACGAAGGCGCGGCAGATGAGAGCGCATCTGGCGGAGAAACTTCGGATGGCGCGGCTGACGGGGCGGCAGAGTGATATGCCGGGATGAGTTCATAGAATAGAAGATGTATCAGAAAGCCCGCGGGTTCGTGTTCAACACAGTTCCGCGGGCCTTTGAATGCTATATTTATGATTTTAAATGTATTCGCATTTTTCGAAGTAGTGCATCAGGATATCCGCGCAATTCTCCACTCCGAGTTCAGAGGTGTCGAGGATCATATGATAATCATTTACGTCGCCCCATGTCTTTCCAGTATGGTCGTAATAATAGGAAGCACGTTCCTCGTCGTTTGTCTCTACCTTTTCTTTCGCCTCATCATAGGTCAGGCCATATTTTTCCATGACTCTCTGGATACGGTCCTCTTTGTCGGCGCAGACAAAAATGTTCAGGACATTCAGTTTGTCCTTGAGGATATTAGAAGCACATCGTCCCAGGATAATACACGGTTTTTCGGCGAGCTTACGGATGGCCTCCGCCTCGCTCTCGTACATATGGTCATGAAGCTTTCCTTCGATGTAGGCTTTGTCATATACTGGAATGCCGAGCCGCCCGGAAAGTTCTTCTGCGATGATGCTTGCTCCGGTTCCAAAACGTCGGCTCATGGTGATTACTAATTTCATAAGAACTCCTCCTTCGTAGACATAAGTGTAAACTGCGTACTATTATAACACTTCTTCTGCTATTTGTCTTGCAAGAGATTCGATTTCTTCCATCTGGGAATCTTTTACAGCAGACTTTATAGTCACGGCGGTGTCCAGAAGCCTCATGTTCTTCATTTCACCGATCTTCGCAGAGATGAGTTTCGTGGACTGGGGCGCCCATGTTCCGTTGCCCAGCACAGCCACTGTGCGGTTTGAAAGAGCAAGTGCTTTCATATCTTCGAGATAGTTCTCCATCAGCGGATAGATCCCGTTATTATATGTTGGAGCTGCGAGAACAAGGTGACTGTACTTGAAACTGTCGGAGATCAGCTCCGATACATGTGTTTTGGAGATATTGTGCATACGAATATTTTTTACCCCTGCCTCCGCCAGCCGTGCGGCGAGGATTTCCGCCATATTTTCGGTGCTGCCGTACATAGAGGCGTAGGCGATCATCACGCCCTTTTCTTCCGTTCCGTACTTGCTCCAGATGTCATATTTCCCGATGATATAGTCGAGGTCTGTCCTCCAGACCGGTCCGTGAAGCGGGCAGATCACGCTGATATCAAACGCGGCGGCTTTTTTTAACGCATTCTGTACCTGGACGCCATACTTGCCGACGATATTTGTATAGTAGCGGCGTGCCTCATCAAGCCAGTCTCTGTCGAAATCTATTTCATCATTAAAGATATTTCCGTTTAATGCACCGAAGGTTCCGAATGCATCGGCGGAAAAAAGGATCTTATCCGTCTCGTCGTAGGTCATCATTGTCTCTGGCCAGTGCACCATGGGAGCCATCAGAAAATGGAGAGTGTGCACACCGGTGGAGAAAGTATCCCCTTCTTTTACGGTGATCGTCTTTCCCTCCAGATCAAAGCCAAAGAACTGGCAGATCATGGGAAACGTCTTGGCATTTCCGATGATCTGCATATCAGGATAACGCAGTACCAGGTCTTCTATCATGGCGCAATGATCCGGCTCCATGTGGTTGACTACGAGATAATCCAGTGTACGCCCGCTCAGCACAGCTTTGACGTTCTCAAGAAACTGGCGCCCGATGGCATGGTCCGCAGCGTCAAAGAGAACGGTCTTTTCATCCATGAGCAGGTAAGAGTTGTATGATACTCCATGTGGAAGCGGGAAAATATTCTCGAACAGTTCCAGTCTGCGGTCACTGCCGCCTACCCAGTACAGGTCGTCGGTTACTTTTCTAAAACAGTACATCGTGGTATTCCTCCTTCTTTTAAGACGTCTTTATTCTATCATATAAGAAAAAAATCGCAAGATATTTTGAGCACTGCGGGAAAAAGAACATAGAAAATGTATATACGAATAACCTCAACAAGTTGTAATGCCGACAGAAAAGGAGTATGATGAAACCATTAATTAATTTTATGAAGAGAGGTAAAATAAAATGTTATTTGTATGTTATCCGAAATGCAGTACATGCATGAAAGCAAAAAAATGGCTGGAGGAACGGGGCATGGAGTATGAACTCCGTGATATCAAGGCAGACAACCCCACAGTGGAAGAACTGAAATTGTGGTGGGAGAAGAGCGGACTTCCGCTCAAGCGGTTCTTCAACACCAGCGGCAACCTGTATAAAGAGATGAAACTAAAGGACAGACTTCCGGATATGAGCGAAGAAGAGCAGATCGCACTTCTCGCAACAGACGGGATGCTTGTGAAAAGACCGATCCTCGTCAGCAAAGACAAAGTGTTAGTAGGGTTTAAGGAAAAAGAGTGGGAAGAGCTCAACTGACACAGTTTTCTTTAAAAAAGGCTTTTATCACTTTAATTCGCAAAAGTATTGTGGTATAATGGTCGGGAAAACGCGGTCCAGACTGCTTGTGTGGTCTGCCCTGTCCTGCAGGGAGGCGGAACGTGCATCAAAGGAGGTATACACAATGATATGGGCAAAGGAAGAGACTCTGCCGAGAAGTGAGGTCGAGGCCATACAGCTTGAAAAGCTAAAGGATACGATCCGCTACATCTATGACAGAGTAAAGCCTTACCGTGGGAAGATGGACGCGGCGGGGGTGAAGCCGGAGGACATCCGGACACTGGAAGATTTAAAAAAGCTGCCGTTGACATATAAGGCGGATTTCCGGGATAATTACCCGGACGGACTTTTTGCGGTGGATAAAAAGGACATCGTCCGCTACCACGCCAGTTCAGGCACAACGGGAAAACCGACGGTAGTGGGATACACGAGAAACGATCTTGACATGTGGCTTAATAACGTAGCGAGGCTCGCCTGCATGGGCGGGGCGACGGCGGACGATGTGGCGCAGATTTCATTCGGCTACGGTACGTTTACCGGAGCGCTGGGACTCCAGGGAGGTCTGGAGAAGATCGGGGCAAGTGTGATCCCTATGTCCTCGGGCAATACGAACAAGCAGATAATGTTCCTCCAGGACATGGGCGTGACCCTTCTCGTGGCGACGCCGTCCTATGCCCTCCATTTAGGGGAAGAACTGAGAAAGAGAGGAATCGATCCGTCGAAAGACCTGAAGATCCGCATCGGGCTGTTCGGTGGTGAGGGCATGACCGAGCCTATGCGTGATGAGATGCGCAGAGTCTGGGGCAGCCAGTTCGTCTGCACACAGAATTACGGCATGAGCGAGCTGTGCGGACCGGGTGTTGCCGGGGAATGCACAGAGCTGTGCGGTATGCATTTTAATGAGGACTGGTTTATCCCGGAGATCATTGATCCGGAGACGGAAGAAGTGCTTCCGCCGGGAGAGCGCGGAGAGCTGGTAGTGACCTGTCTTGGCAAAGAGGCACTGCCCCTGGTCAGATACCGCACAGGAGATATGACGAGACTGATGTACGAACCCTGCAAATGCGGGCGCACGACGTGCAGGATGGAGAATGTGTCCGGACGAGCGGACGATATGCTTGTGATCCGCGGCGTCAATGTATTCCCAACACAGATCGAAGAAGTGCTCTTAAAGATCGATGAGATCGGACCACACTACGAGATCTTTGTGGAGAGGAAGAACCGGCTCGACGTGATGACAATCACTGTGGAACTCACAGACGACAGGCTGCTTGACAGCTATGCGAAGTTAAGTGAGTTAGAGACAAGGATCAAGTCAGCCCTTAAGTCACAGCTCGGGCTGGGAACACAGATCCGGCTTGTGGCGCCAAACTCCCTGAAACGGTTTGAAGGCAAGGCAAAGAGAGTGACAGATTTACGAAAGGATGGACTGTAAAATGGCAGAGAAAGTGATCATGCTGGGCAATGAGGCGATCGCCCGCGGCGCGTATGAGGCGGGAGTGAAAGTCTCATCCGCGTATCCGGGAACACCCAGTACGGAGATAAGCGAATACCTTGTGCAGTATAAGGAAGATGTATATGAGGAGTGGGCGCCCAATGAGAAGGTGGCCACAGAGGTTGCGGTAGGCGCGAGCCTTGTGGGGACGCGTGCCATGGCGTGCATGAAGCATGTGGGATTAAACGTGGCGGCAGATCCGCTGTACTCGGTGTCTTATATGGGCGTGAACGGCGGCCTGGTGATTGTGGTTGCGGACGATCCGGGACTGTATAGCTCCCAGAACGAGCAGGATACGAGAATGGTGGCGAGAGCGGCGCAGATCCCGGTGATCGAACCCTCTGACAGCGCGGAGGCAAAAGAGTTTTTCAAGACAGCCTTTGACTTGAGCGAGCAGTTTGACCGCCCGTTTATCTTCCGTATCACGACAAGGCTTGCACATTCCCAGGGACTGGTGGAACTATGCGAGCGCGTGACCCCGGCGGATAAGCCTTATGAGAAAAATATCCCGAAAAATGTCATGATGCCGGGCAACGCGAAACTGCGCCATATTGAGATCGAGAAGCGCAATCTGGAGCTGGCGGAAGCGGCGAACAGCCTTTCCATCAATCAGGCAGAGATGAACGATACAAAGATCGGCGTCATCACCAGCGGCATCCCGTATCAATATGTAAAAGAAGCGCTGCCGGAAGCTTCTGTTCTCAAACTCGGTATGGTCAATCCTCTCCCGAGAAAACTGATCGAGGACTTTGCTTCTAAGGTTGATACATTATATATTGTAGAAGAATTAGATCCCGTGATCGAGGAACAGGTGAAGTCATGGGGCATCAAGGCGATTGGAAAAGAGATCTTTACCGTTCAGGGAGAGTACAGCGCCAATATGCTGAGAAAAGCCATTTTGAAAGAGGAGATTGATCTGAAAGAGCCGGCAAAGGCTCCTGGAAGGCCGCCTATCCTCTGTCCGGGATGTCCGCACAGGAGTGTGTTCTATGTGCTCAATAAGTTAAAAATGCACGCGGCAGGTGATATCGGCTGTTACACCCTCGGAGCAGTAGCTCCCTTAAGTGTCATCGACGCCACCATGTGCATGGGATCGAGTATTTCCACCCTTCACGGCATGGAGAAGGCCAAAGGCAAAGATTACATAAAGAACTGGGTGGCCGTGATCGGAGATTCCACTTTCATGCATACCGGCGTGAACTCTCTGATGAACATGGTATACAACAACGCCACAGGGACGGTTATCATCATGGATAACTCTACTACAGGCATGACCGGTCATCAGGATCACGCGGCCACGGGAAAGACACTTCAGGGCGATCCGGCTTACGCTGTCAATATTCAGGCATTGTGCCGTGCTATGGGCGTGAAAAATGTAACCGAGGTGAACGCGCTGGACATCGCACTGTTGGAGAAGACGGTCAAAGAAGAAGCGGCAAAGGACGAGATTTCCGTTATCATCACGAAGACGCCCTGCGTACTCCTTGATAAGAACAGGAAACCGCTCTATATCGCGCATGAGGATAAATGTAAGAAATGTGGTATGTGCATGAAGCCGGGATGTCCGGCCATGACGAAGAATACGGACGGCACCATCCATATTGATGATACGATGTGCACGGGATGCGGCCTGTGTAAGGATCTGTGTAAATTTGACGCCATCGAGCTTGTAAAGGAGGGGGAATAGACATGGCAGTAAAAAATATCATGATCGTCGGAGTGGGCGGTCAGGGAACCCTTCTGACAAGCCGAATCTTAGGCGGGCTGGCCATAGCGGGCGGCTATGACGTGAAGCTGTCTGAGGTGCACGGTATGGCGCAGCGGGGCGGAAGCGTGGTCACCTTTGTCCGTTACGGAGACAAAGTGGCGGAGCCCATCGTGGAAGAAGGACAGGCGGATGTGATCATCGCCTTTGAGAGACTGGAAGCGCTCAGGTATGCGCATTTCCTCAAGAAAGACGGCGTACTCATCGTCAATGACTGGCGGATCGACCCCATGCCGGTCGTCATCGGGGCGGCGCAGTACCCGGAGAACATTTTGGAAGAGCTTCAAAAAGAATATAAAGTCTACAAGGCGGATGCCACCGGGGAGTCGAAAAAACTGGGCAATCCGAAAGTATTTAACATGATCGTGCTCGGCATCGCGGCACAGCACATGGACTTTACAAAAGAGCAGTGGTATGAAGTGATCGAGAAGACTGTGCCGCCGAAGACTATTGAGATCAACAGGAAAGCGTTTGAGGTGGGATACAGTATCGCACAGTAAGAGAGTTTATTGCAGATAGAAGGGCGGTGATAGTAATGATCAGGCAGATATCAGTATTTGTGGAAAATCAGCCGGGGAGCATGATGAACGTGACCTCTGTCCTCACAGAGGAACATGTGAACATCCGCGCGATCTCAACCTTTGACACGCCGGAGTTCGGCATCATGCGTCTTGTAGTCGATGATCCTGTCCGGGCGAAGGAAAGCCTGACAAAGAGGGGATTCGTCACCAGAGTGACTGAAGTGATCGGCGCGGAACTCAAGGACGAGAAAGGGAATTTAAACCAGATGCTAAAGATTCTTGCAGACGGGCAGATCAATGTGAATTATATTTATTCTTTTGTGATCCGCGAAGGAAAAGCTCCTGTCATGGTATTTCATACCGATGATTTTGACAAGGCGGAAAAGGTCCTCAGCGCTGCTGATGTGAAACTCGTGGCGGAAGAGGAATTATAGAAGAACATTTATAAGGACATTAAAGGAGAGAAAAATGGCGGCAGTATCATTAGAAAACTGGACAGAGCGGATTCGTGATCCGAAGATCGAATGTATGAGCAGGGACGAGATGGCTGCCCTGCAGAGCAAACGTCTTATGGATGTGGTAAAGAGGGTTTATGAAAACGTAGCGTTTTATCGAAAAAAAATGCAGCAAAGAGGTGTGGAACCCGGAGATATCAAATCTATTGAAGATATTGAAAAACTTCCATTCACGACGAAAGAAGATTTAAGAGACAATTATCCGTTCGGCCTTTTGGCGATTCCGAAAAAAGATGTGGTGCGCGTACAGGGAACTTCCGGGACCACAGGAAAACTGACCATTGCCCCGTATTCACAGAAAGATGTGGATGTATGGGGTGAGTGCGTTGCAAGATGTCTGACCATGGCAGGGCTTACAGATGAGGATATCATCCATGTATGCTACGGCTACGGTCTTTTCACCGGAGGCATGGGGCTTGATTATGGCGTGAAAGCGCTGGGCGCAATGGCCATCCCTATGTCAGCGGGAAATACAAAGCGCCAGATGATGTGTATGGAAGATCTGGGCGCGACGGCGTTCGCCTGTACGCCTTCCTACGCCCTGTATCTGGCAGAGTCTATTCAGGAGGCAGGACTCGTTGGCCATATGAAGTTAAAAGCAGGCATCCACGGGGCAGAGCCGTGGACAGAGGAGATGCGCAAGAAGATCGAGAGCATCTTACATATCAACTGCTTTGACATCTATGGACTGTGCGAGATCACGGGACCGGGTGTGGCGCAGGATTGTATCCACAAGGCCGGACTTCATGTCCATGCGGATTATTTCTATCCGGAAGTCCTGAATCCGGCAACCCATGAGGCGTGCGCAGACGGAGAGACAGGAGAGCTTGTATTCACCACGCTGGCCAAAGAGGCTATGCCGCTTATCCGCTACCGCACAAAAGATCTGACCAGCATTGACCACAGCACATGTGAGTGCGGAAGAACACTTCCGAGGATTTCCAAGTTCACAGGAAGAACAGATGATATGAAGGTTATCCGCGGAGTCAATGTATTCCCGACCCAAGTAGAGACAGCACTTCTGTCCATGGGTGGAGTAGTTGCGCCGCACTATATGATGATCGTGGACAGAGAGGATAACATGGATGTCCTGACTGTTATGGTAGAAGTGGATGAAAGCGTATTCTCGGATGAGATCCGTAAGCTGGATGCACTGAGAAATAAGATTGCTGCTGTGCTTAAGACAGCGCTGGGCGTATCTGCAAGAGTGAAACTTGTTGAGCCGAAGTCGATCCAGAGAAGCGAGGGCAAAGCTGTCCGCGTCATCGACAACAGAAACCTGTAGAAGAGGGAGGTGAAAGATATGGGAATCACGATCCAACAGTTATCCGTATTTCTGGAGAACCGGGAAGGAAGGCTGGACGAGGTGCTCTCTGTTCTGGCAGGAAACGACGTGAACATCGTGGCATTAAGCCTTGCGGATACCACAGAGTACGGGATGCTCCGTATGATCGTATCTGACCCGAATAAGGGGAAAGCGGTGTTAAAGGAAAATGGCATCACAGCCATGCTCACCGATGTTATCGCTCTGAGAGTGCCCCATGAGACAGGATCTTTAAGCCGGGCCATGCACCAGATCGTGGACGGCGACGTGAACATTGAGTATATGTACGCTTTTGCCAACGGCGAGGACGCGTCCGCTGTTTTAAAATGCGACGATCCCGTGAGAGTGGTAGATATCTTAAGGGGAAGCGGCTTCGATGTCTGGGAGGCATCCGAGGCCTATGTCTCCAACACCAAGAGCACCATGTAAACGGATGTATCAAAAAAGATCACCGGGCAGAAATGCCCGGTGATCTTTTTTAATCTCATTTCTCTGTATTGCTTTTTAATAATAAATCAAGTCTGTTTATATAT
>ERZ1643249.2186-NODE-2186-length-18562-cov-6.234614_pt1 | contig 18562 bp, 17 predicted proteins | sample MGYA00579263_ERZ1643249 | MGnify/ENA primary metagenome ERZ1643249 (study PRJEB29033, sample SAMEA4952264) | chicken gut metagenome | biome: Broiler Chicken; feature: Gastrointestinal Tract; material: Caecum | place: Ireland | collected 2018 | study: Broiler... | reverse complement strand
AGAGAGACGGCCAGGGCAGCAGAGACAGCCGGGGAGGCTATCAGAGCCGTGACGGAAGAGGCGGCCAGGGACGTGACGGCCGTGACGGAGCAAGAAGAGACGGTCAGGGAGGAAGAGACGGCCGGGGCGGTTACCAGAACCGCGATGGAAGAGGCGGCCAGGGACGTGACGGCGGAAGACGCGCCATGGATATCCCGGCAGCGCCTGTAGAGCTTCGTAAGTCAGAAAACCGCAGAGCAGAGAATAAGAACCGCAATGATGACAGCAAAAAAGAAAGAAACACCAAATTCAACGATAACTGGAACGGTAAGCCGGGTCAGGGCGGCCGTCGTCCGAATCAGGGCGGCAATCGTCCGAACCAGAAGGGCGGCAAGGGAGCTAAGGGCGCTTCTGCGGCACCTAAGGCGGCACCTGCGCCGAAGAAGGAAGACAATACGCCGAAGGTAATCGAGATTCCTGAGATGATCAGCATTCATGATCTGGCAGAGAAGATGAAGATCCAGCCTTCTGTGATTATTAAAAAGCTTTTCCTGGAAGGCAAGATGATGACTGTAAATTCCGAGCTGGATTTTGAGGCGGCTGGAGAGCTGGCTATGGAGATGAATTTCGATCCGGTGCCGGAGGAGAAAGAGGATGTCATCGGCAAGATGCTTGAGGATTCGGAAGATCCGGAGGACAGTCTTGTACCGAGACCGCCGGTAGTCTGCGTTATGGGTCATGTAGACCACGGCAAGACCTCTCTTCTGGATGCCATCCGGCATACCCATGTGATTGACCGGGAGGCCGGAGGAATCACCCAGCATATCGGTGCTTATGTGGTTTCCATCAATGATCAGAAGATCACCTTCCTGGATACGCCGGGTCACGAGGCGTTCACAGCCATGCGTATGCGCGGCGCGAACTCCACGGATATCGCCATTCTGGTAGTAGCTGCCGATGACGGCGTGATGCCTCAGACCATCGAGGCTATCAACCATGCGAAGGCAGCCGGAATCGAGATCATTGTGGCGATCAACAAGATTGATAAGCCCAGCGCAAACATTGAGCGCGTAAAGCAGGAACTGGTGGAATACGAGCTGATTCCTGAGGACTGGGGCGGAAGCACCATCTTTGTTCCGGTGTCCGCTCATACCCACGAGGGTATCGATCAGCTTCTTGAGATGATTCTTCTGACCGCTGAGGTGCTGGAGCTGAAAGCCAATCCGAACCGCCGCGCAAGAGGTCTTGTCATTGAGGCAGAGCTTGACAAGGGTAAAGGTCCTGTAGCGACCGTTCTGGTGCAGAAGGGTACGCTCCATGTGGGCGATCCGATTGCGGTAGGCGCCTGCCACGGAAAGGTCCGCGCCATGATGGATGACAACGGACGCCGGGTAAAGGAAGCAGGTCCTTCCAAGCCGGTAGAGATTCTGGGACTGAACGATGTGCCGAATGCGGGCGAGATCTTTGTTTCTCCGGAGACCGACAAGGAAGCAAGAACCTTTGCGGAGACCTATGTAAAGGAAAGCCGCGAGAAGCTGATTGAGGATACAAAGATGAAGATGTCTCTGGACGATCTGTATTCCCAGATCCAGTCCGGAAACCTGAAGGAACTGAATATTATCGTAAAGGCCGATGTACAGGGCTCCGTGGAGGCAGTAAAGCAGAGCCTTCTGAAGCTCTCCAACGAAGAGGTCGTGGTAAAGATCATTCATGGCGGCGTAGGCGCCATCAACGAGTCCGACGTAAGTCTGGCTGCCGCTTCCAACGCAATCATTATCGGCTTCAATGTACGGCCTGACGCGACTGCAAAAGAGACTGCGGAGCGTGAAAAGGTAGACCTGCGTCTGTACCGCGTCATCTACGATGCGATCAACGATGTGGAATCTGCCATGAAGGGTATGCTGGACCCGGTATACGAGGAGAAGGTCCTTGGCCATGCGGAGATCCGCCAGATCTTCAAGGCCTCCGGCGTGGGCAATATCGCCGGCTCTTATGTACTGGACGGTGTGTTCCAGAGAGGCTGCAAGTGCCGTATCACGAGAGAAGGCGCCCAGATCTTCGATGGAAATCTGGCATCCCTGAAGCGTTTCAAGGACGATGTGAAAGAAGTAAAGGCAGGCTACGAATGCGGCCTTGTGTTCGAGAAGTTCAACGACATTCAGGAGCTGGATATCGTAGAGGCCTATACCATGGTGGAGGTGCCCAGATAGAGCATGAGAAAAAACAGCATTAAAAATACGAGGATCAACGGAGAAGTCCGCCGGGAACTCAGCGCTATTATCCAGAATGAGATTAAGGACCCGCGGATTCATCCGATGACCTCTGTGGTGGAAGTGGAGGTTGCGCCGGATCTGAAAAGCGCGAAGGCCTATATCAGCGTGCTTGGCGACGAGCAGGCTCAGCGGGATACGCTGGAGGGCCTCCGGAGCGCGGAAGGATATATCCGCCGTGCTCTGGCGCGCACTGTGAATCTGCGCAATACGCCGGAGATCCGTTTTATCATGGATCAATCCATAGAATATGGCGTGCACATGTCCAAACTGATAGATGATGTCAACAGAGACAGCTTGGAAAAAGAAGGTGATAAGGATGATCAGGCTGACGAATGAACTGCAGAATGTAAAAACGGTTGCCATTGCGGGCCACATCCGGCCTGACGGAGACTGTACGGGCTCCTGTCTGGCGGCAGCCGGCTATATCCGGGAGAATTTTCCCGGAATCAGCGTAGATGTGTATCTGGAAAGCATGAATCCCAATTTCCTTTTCTTAAAGGGAGCGAAAGAGGTAAAGACCGACTGGACAGAAGATAAGACCTATGATCTGTTTATCGCGCTGGATGCCAGCGACAGGGAGCGTCTGGGAGAAGCGGTGAAGTACCTGGAGACGGCCGGCCGGTCGCTCTGCATCGATCATCATATTACCAATACCGGATTTGCGGATGAAAACTGGATTGACGCTCAGGCCAGCTCCACTGCCGAGCTTGTATGGCAGGCCATGGATGAGGAACGCATCTCGAAAGAGACTGCTGAGTCCATCTATGTGGGAATCATCAATGATACCGGGGTTTTTCAGTATACCAATACGACGGAAAAAACCATGCAGATTGCCGGAAAGCTGATGGCGAAGGGGATCGACTTTTCATATATTATAGAAGAAACCTTTTACCGGAAGACCTACGTGCAGAATCAGGTCCTCGGCCGCGCGCTGATGGAGAGTATCCTGCTTCTGGACGGAAAGATCATCGTAGGCCGGATTCGTCAGAAGGATATGGAGTTTTATGGCGTAGGCCCTTCCGATCTGGATGGAATCGTGAGCCAGCTCCGCGTCACAGCAGGCGTGGAGGTAGCCATTTTCCTCTATGAGACGGGAACCCAGGAGTACAAAGCCAGTCTCCGGTCCAACGGTCCGGTGGATGTAAGCGCCGTATGTTCCTATTTCGGGGGCGGCGGACACGTGAAGGCAGCGGGCTGCACCATGCACGGCAGTATCTATGATGTAGTCAACAATCTGACTTTACATATTGAAAAGCAGCTTCAGGATCATGAGGAAGGCTGACGAAAGACAGGAAGAAGAATGAACGGCATACTGAATATTTATAAGGAAGCGGGCTTCACTTCCCACGATGTGGTGGCGAAGCTCCGTGGAATCGTAAAACAGAAAAAGATAGGCCATACAGGAACTCTCGATCCGGATGCGGAGGGAGTTCTTCCTGTATGTCTGGGAAATGCCACAAAGCTCTGCGGCCTGCTGAGCGAGAAAGAAAAGACCTACGAGGCGGTGCTGCTTCTGGGACAGACTACGGATACCCAGGATCTATCAGGAAAAATATTAAGCACCGCGCCTGTGGCTGTGGAGGAAGAAGCTGTGCGGGAAGCCGTGCTGAGTTTTCTGGGAGACTATGATCAGGTGCCTCCCATGTATTCCGCCCTTAAGGTAAATGGCAGGAAACTGTACGAGCTGGCAAGGGAAGGAAAGGAAGTGGAAAGAAAAGCCCGCCGGGTGAGGATTCTGGATGTGAAAATTCACTGGGTCCGCCTTCCGGAGGTATCTTTTTCTGTGACTTGCAGCAGCGGCACTTATATCCGCACCCTCTGTCAGGACATCGGGGAAAAATTAGGCTGCGGAGGCTGCATGAAGCACTTGCTGCGTACCCGCGTGGACCGGTTTGGCCTGCCGGACAGCCTGCGTCTTTCACAGGTGGAGGAGCTGATGAGGGAAGGAAGAATTGGGGAGGCTCTGATCCCGGTGGATCAGGTTTTTGCGGCATATCCCGGAATTCGGATGAAAGAAAAAAGCAGCCGGCTGGTTCACAATGGCAATCCTTTTTCCGAGCAGGACATCGAAACCTCCGATCAGCTTCATGATTCGGAGCATGAGACGGAGAAAGACTGGGTGCGGGTTTATGATTTTTCCGGCAGTTTCGTCGGAGTCTACAGACGGCAGGAAGAGCGCGGCGGAACCTTCAGCTACCGGCCGGTAAAAATGTTTTTATCGTAAAAGGCATAAAAAGGATATTATAGGTACATGATGCGGATAATCAGAGGAACGACAGAATTTCAGACAGAAGAAGAGACAGCCATATCACTGGGGAAATTTGACGGTCTTCACCAGGGGCACCAGCTTTTGGTAGAGCGGATTCTAAAAAGGAAACAGGAGGGCCTGAAACCCCTTATTTTTACATTTGATTTCGGGGACAGGCCTGTGCTCCTGCTTCCGGAGGAACGCAGAGAGATGCTGCAGGGATGGGGAGTGGATTATCTGCTGGAATGCCCGTTTGTGGAAGAGATTTCTCATATGGAAGCAGATAAATTTATCCGGGAGATTCTGGTGAAGAGGCTTCATGTGCGTTATCTGGCAGTGGGGACAGATTTCCGTTTCGGCTATCAGAGGCGGGGCGATTACCGACTTCTGAAACGTCTGAGCGCGGAATGCGGCTACGAGGTGGAGGTCGTGGAAAAGGCATGCTACGGCGGCGAAGAAATCAGCAGCAGCCGGATACGCCGGGAGCTGGAGCAGGGCCATATGGAGCTGGTGAACCAGCTGCTGGGTTACGCCTATTCCGTCACGGGAGAGGTCCTGCACGGCCGCCGGATAGGACGGACTTTAGGCATGCCTACCATCAATATTCTTCCGGAGGAGCGGAAGCTTCTGCCGCCGAACGGCGTTTACGCCACACGGACATGGATTGCGGGCGAGCGGTTTGAAGGCATCACGAACGTGGGTTACAAGCCCACAGTAGGCGGGGAGACGAGAAAGGGAGTGGAGACCTATCTCTTCGATCTGGACCGGAATCTGTACGGAGAAGTCCTGACTGTGCGTTTTTACGGCTATGAGAGGCCGGAGAACAAGTTTGCTTCGCTGGAAGAGCTGAAAAAGCGGATAGAGAAGGATGTGGAGTGGGGAAGAACGTACTTCAGCCAGTCCGCGTTTCCGGAAATGGAGGATAAGAATTATTCAGAATAAGATAAGAAGAAATCAGGTGGCGGCATGCTGACAAAGCTTTTTTATTATATTGTGGCGGCTCCGGTTCTTTTTCTGCTGCGCCTGATTTTCTGGCCCTTTAAAATGCTGTTCCGGTTTTTCCGCTGGCTGTGCCGCTGGAGACGTGAAAAAAGAAGAATGCGCCGGGCGGATTTTGACGATATGGACGGCTGGGAATTCGAGGAATATATTGCAGAGCTTTTAAGCAGAGACGGTTATGACCATGTGGAGGTCACAAGAGGAAGCAGAGATCAGGGCGTGGATGTGCTGGCCCAGCGGGACGGCGTTTCCTATGCGGTGCAGTGCAAGCATTATACCGCGAAAATTCCGAACAAGGCTGTACAGGAAGCCTACGCGGGCGCGGAGTTCTACGGCTGCGACGTGCCGGTGGTGCTGACGAACAGCTATTTTTCTCCTTCCGCGCTGGAGCTGGGAGACGAGATCGGCGTGGAGCTCTGGGACAGGGAGGAGCTTCTGAAGCTGGTGCGCAGAACCCGAAGATGACCTCCAGCCATAACCAGCCCCTTGTGAGCAAGCTCCCATGGTCTGTTTCTGGCTGGAGGGTCGCATGGCTTGGCTGAATGCAACATTGTACTGGTTTTTGTACTTGACAATTCCTGCAATTTGCTTTAGAGTGTAATAGAATCTTAACAAAATTGTAATAAATAAACCGAAGGGAAGATTACAGAACTTCAGATACAGGATAAGCCCGGGAAACCGGCCCCTTTGATTCGGCATATGGAGGTTTGCATGTATAAACGGTACAAAGCGGCGGGGGTTGTTTTAGGAGCGATTTTTATGGCGATGGTAGGAATGAACGCGCAGGCGGCGCAGCTCAGCGAAGACCTGAATGTGGGAATCGCGTCTACCTTCGACCAGACGACCAACACAGAGGAAGAGACGCAGGCGACAGCAGAAGTGGTATGGACAGGCACTCCGCTGGAAGGCTACGTGAATATAGGAATTGCAAATGTGGAAGACAACCTGAATATCCGCGAGTCCGCAGACGAGGGAAGCGACCTGGTAGGAAAGCTTCGTAAAAACGCAGCCTGTGAGGTCCTTGGATATGAAGGAGAGTGGGCGCATATTCAGTCCGGAGAGGTAGAGGGGTATGTGAAGGCCCAGTACCTGTATACCGGGCAGGAAGCCATTGACCTGGCATTCCAGCTGGGACAGACGGTGGCAAAGGTGACCACGGACGCCCTGTATGTACGCATGGAGCCCAGCACGGAAGCTGATTACTGGACTATGGTGCCAAACGGCGAGGAGCTGACGGTCATCGAGGATATGGGCGACTGGGTGAAAGTAGATATCGATGGAGAAGAAGGCTATGTGGCAGCTGAATATGTAGAGGTAACGGATGAGCTGGATACCGCGCTGACCATTACGGAAGCTCTTTATGGAGAGGGCGTTACAGATATCAGGGTGGAAATCTGCGAATTCGCAAAACAGTATGTGGGCAACCGTTATGTGTGGGGCGGCACAAGCCTGACAAACGGCGCAGACTGCTCCGGCTTTACGCTGGCTGTTTACCGCAATTATGGAATCTCTCTTCCCCATTCTTCCAGAGCCCAGGCGAACTGCGGCACGAAGATCAGCGTCAGCGAGGTGCAGCCGGGCGACCTGATTTTCTACGGAAGCGGAAAGAGCATCAATCATGTAGCGATGTACATTGGCAATGGCCAGGTAGTACATGCAAGCAACTCCCGGACCGGAATCATCATTTCCAACATGTATTACAGAAGTCCGGTGAGCGCGGCGAGAATTATCAACGATTAAGACGTATTAACGATTAAAAAATCAAGAATTAAGGATTAAGAATCAAGAATATTTCCATCTTTCTGTGTACAGACGAGTGCCTTTGGCATCAGTCTTTAACAGGCCGTTTCGGGCTGCCCTGCATCGACAGGGCAGCCTTTTTAGCTGTATTGATACTGCGGACGACACCCTCCATGGATAAGAGCGCATATGGGCCTGGCCAATGGAGAGTATTGTTTCTGCGCAGATATTTTTTCCAATAGTCTGTCTTTCTTTTTTTATTTCCCGCAAAGCGTATCTGTGGTACAATAACTATACTATACTTAAGGGAGGGGACTATGTTTCAGTTTAATTTTGGAAACAGATTCGGGAAAAACTACAGAGAGGTTCCGCCGGAAGGAGGAGAAGAACAGCCCCGGCAGAAGAAATGGGGCAGAGGCTCGGGAGTGAAGCATGTAAAGAAGGCGGCAGCAGGAATTGTCATCGCGCTGAGTGCCGTGTTTTTTGCCAGCTCCTGCTGGTATACGATCCAGGAAGAGGAACAGGCTGTGGTCTGTACCTTTGGAACGCCCAAAGCGGTGACGGAGCCGGGCCTTCATTTTAAAATTCCTCTGGTGCAGACAGTGACGAAGGTAAACACGACGATTCAGGGACTGTCGGTAGGTTATGACGACGAACTGCAGTATACAGAAGACGCAATGATGATCACCTCCGATTATAATTTCATCCGGGTGGATTTCTATGCGGAATACCGGATTTCTGATCCGGTCAAGGCGCTGTATGCCTCGGAAGACCCGGTCAAGGTACTGGACAATATTGCGCAGAACTGTATTCGGACAACGATAGGCTCTTACACCGTGGACGCGGTGCTGACTACAGGAAAAAATGAGATCCAGGCAAATATCCGGGATATGATTATGGAGAAACTGGATATTTATGATATCGGTATTCAGCTTGTAAGCATTACCATCCAGGACGCCCAGCCGCCTACAGCGGAGGTCATAGAAGCTTTCAAGGCGGTGGAGACAGCCAAGCAGGGCAAGGATACGGCTCTGAACAACGCGAATAAATACCGGAATGAGCAGATTCCCCAGGCGGAAGCGGAAGCAGATAAAATTCTGCAGGACGCGGAGGCGGAAAAGGAAAGCCGTATCAACGAGGCGGAAGGACAGGTGGCCCGTTTTAATTCCATGTATGAAGAATATGTAAAATATCCGGCCATCACAAGGCAGCGGATGTTTTATGAGGCTATGGAGGATGTGCTGCCTGATATGAAGGTCATCATCGAGGGCGGAAACGGCAGCCAGGTACAGCAGCTTCTTCCGCTGGAGCCGTTTAGCAGCATGGAAAGTACGAATTCAGGAGAAACGGAGGCGGTAGAAAATGGACAGTAAGAAAAAAGGACTGGGATTTGTAAAATATATCATTTTGTTATTGGCGCTGTTCCTTTTGGGAAACAGTATTGTAATCTGCCGCGCAAACGAGTATAAGCTGATCCGTCAGTTCGGAAGGGTGCAGAGGGTGGTAAGTACCTCGGGCCTGACTTTCAAGCTTCCGTTTATTCAGACCACAGACACAGTGCCGAAGGAGATTCTGCTTTATGATCTGCCGGCTTCTGATGTGATCACCTCGGATAAAAAATCGATGATTGTGGACAGCTACGTGCTCTGGAAAGTGACAGATCCGCTGACATTTACGCAGACGCTGGCCAACTCCATCTACAATGCGGAAAACCGCATCAACGCCCTGGTCTACAACGCCACAAAAAATACAGTGTCCAGTATGACTCAGGATGAGATTATCAAGAGCCGGGACGGCAAGATGACAGTCACAGCCGGGGAGGCCGAATCAGACGTACAGTCCAATGATTTGATTTTGGAGGAAACCACGGAAGAGGTGCAGATCAAGTCACTGACGGAAGAAATTATGGATCAGCTGGGCGATTATGAGCAGTACGGCATCGATATCCTGGCAGTGGAGGTGAAAAAGCTGGATCTGCCGGATGACAATAAGCAGGCGGTCTATACCCGTATGATTTCCGAACGTGAGAATATCGCGGCTCAGTATACGGCAGAAGGGGAGTCTCAGGCACAGATTATCCGGAATACCACAGATAAGGAAGTCTCCATTATGCTGTCCGAGGCAAACGCTCAGGCGGAGCAGCTGGTGGCGGAAGGAGAAGCAGAGTACATGCGGATTCTTTCAGACGCCTATTCTGATGAGAGCCGCAGCGAGTTCTATTCCTTTGTGCGCAGTCTTGACGCGGCGAGAGAAAGCCTTCAGGGAAGCGATGACAAGACGCTGATTCTGCCGGCAGATTCTCCGATTGCTCAGATTTTTACCGGGCAGTAGGTGAATAGCAGCGCCGGCAGGCGGAAAGATAAGAAAAAATTGCAAGAATATTGACAGGGCTTTGCGCATGTGGTAAAGTGTAACGGTATGAGATTTGCCGGTATTCAGTAATCGGACACTCCGGCCATTGCTTAATATACGGCGTATAAAGAAAAAGGAGGAATTATCATGATCGCAAAGGAAAAGAAGCAGGCAATTATTGCAGAGTATGGTCTTAAGCCGGGTGACACAGGTTCACCGGAGGTACAGGTAGCAATCCTGACCGCCCGTATCCAGGAGCTCACAGAGCATCTGAAGAACAACCCGAAGGATCATCATTCCAGACGTGGTCTGCTGAAGATGGTAGGACAGAGACGTAATATGCTTGCGTACCTGAAGAAGATGGATATCGAAAGATACCGCAGCCTGATCGAGAGACTTGGACTGAGAAAATAAGCTTCATAAGGGCGGAGGAATTCGAAAGGATTCTTTCCGCCCTGTTTTTGGTCCGAAAGGCAGGCTGTTTTTTGCAACCCGTTAACCCTGTAGGAGAAAGGCTCCGAGACCACTGATCTGCGCGCGCGGGCGCGCGCTCAGATCAGTAGTTTCGGTTTCTCCTACGCCAGCAGTGACATTATATGATATAAGGAGAAAAAGATGTACAAGAGTTTTTCGATGGAACTGGCCGGAAGAACTCTGACCGTAGATATCGGCAGAGTGGCAAAGCAGGCCAATGGCGCAGCCTTTATGCATTATGGAGATACTACCGTGCTTTCTACGGCTACTGCCTCTGACAAACCCAGAGATGGAATTGATTTCTTCCCTCTGAGTGTGGAATATGAGGAAAAAATGTACGCGGTGGGAAAGATTCCGGGCGGTTTCAATAAGAGAGAGGGAAAGGCTTCTGAGAACGCGGTTCTGACAGCACGTGTTATCGATCGTCCCATGCGTCCTCTGTTCCCGAAGGATTACCGTAATGATGTGACACTGAACAACCTGGTGCTGTCTGTAGATCCGGAGTGCAGCCCGGAGCTGACTGCCATGCTGGGCTCCGCTATTGCGACAGCCGTTTCCGATATTCCCTTTGCAGGTCCCTGTGCTATGACGCAGATCGGCATGATCGATGGAGAATTCATCGTAAACCCCGGACAGGCTCAGTATAAGGTATCTGATCTGAAGCTGACTGTAGCTTCTACCAGAGAAAAAGTCATCATGATCGAGGCCGGAGCCAATGAGATTCCGGAAGCGAAGATGATCGAGGCGATCTATCTGGCGCATGATGTAAACCAGCAGGTTATCGCTTTCATTGATAAGATTGTAGCTGAGTGCGGAAAAGAAAAGCACAGCTACACCAGCTGCGCAGTTCCGGAGGAGCTGTTCGAGGCTATCAAAGAGATCGTTCCGCCTGAAGAGATGGAGAAGGCAGTATTCACAGACGAGAAGCAGGTGCGTGAGGAGAATATCCGCCAGATCACAGAGCGTCTGGAGGAGGCTTTCGCAGAGAAAGAAGAGTGGCTTGAGGTTCTGGGCGAAGCGGTATACCAGTATCAGAAGAAGACAGTCCGCAAGATGATTCTGAAGGATCATAAGCGTCCGGACGGCCGTGAGATGACCCAGATCCGTCCGCTGTCCGCAGAGGTGGATATCATTCCGCGCGTTCATGGCTCCGCCATGTTCACCAGAGGCCAGACCCAGATCTGCAATATCTGTACGCTGGCTCCTCTGTCTGACGCTCAGCGTCTGGACGGCCTGGATGAGAATGAGACAAGCAAGCGCTATATGCACCATTATAACTTCCCGAGCTATTCGGTAGGAGAGACAAAACCCAGCCGCGGACCGGGACGCCGTGAAATCGGCCATGGAGCTCTGGCAGAACGCGCCCTGCTTCCGGTGCTGCCCTCTGAGGAAGAGTTCCCCTACGCAATCCGTACCGTATCCGAGACCTTTGAGTCCAACGGTTCCACATCCATGGCTTCCACCTGTGCATCCTGTATGTCTCTGATGGCAGCAGGCGTGCCCATCAAGAAGATGGTGGCCGGTATCTCCTGCGGTCTGGTGACAGGCGAGACAGATGATGATTTTGTACTTCTGACAGATATCCAGGGCCTGGAGGACTTCTTCGGCGACATGGACTTCAAGGTAACAGGAACCACAGAGGGAATCACAGCCATTCAGATGGATATCAAGATTCACGGACTGACCCGTCCGATTGTGGAGGGCGCTATCGCCCGCTGCCGTGAGGCCCGTCTGTTTATCATGGATACCTGTATGAAACCCTGCATCTCCGAGCCGAGACCGGAAGTGGGCCCCTACGCTCCGAAGATTGTACAGATTCAGATCGATCCCCAGAAGATCGGCGATGTGGTCGGCCAGAGAGGGAAGACCATCAATGCCATCATTGAGCAGACCGGCGTGAAGATCGATATCGATGACGACGGAGCAGTATCTATCTGCGGCACTGACAAGGCTGCGATGGATAAGGCGGTGGAGCTGATCCAGATCATCGTAACCGATTTCGAGGAAGGCATGGTTCTGACCGGAAAGGTGGTCAGCATCAAGGAGTTTGGCGCGTTCCTGGAATTTGCTCCCGGCAAGGAAGGCATGGTACACATTTCCAAGATTGCAAAGCATCGTATCAACCGCGTGGAAGACGTACTGACTCTTGGCGACGTGGTGAAGGTAGTCTGCCTGGGCAAGGACAAGATGGGCCGTTACAGCTTCAGCATCAAGGACCTGAAAGAAAACCAGTAATTAAAAACGCAGATTTTGTAAACAATATATGTGATTATTCATTAAATCAGAAAGAAGATCCGATTCGTTCGGGTCTTCTTTTTTTGCGCAATAGCAGGTAAGCGGCTGCCGTGAACTGTCCGTGGTGTCTCGGCGTGCAGGGAAGAATATTCTCTATCTGATTGAATTTTTCAGACTACTCTGTGGTAAAATAAGAAAGTTACAAAAAAACAAATAGAAAAGGACTGAGGGACAAACTATGAATAAGCTGAAAGAGTATGAGATTTATCTGCTGGAACGGGAATTCAGTATGAATACGGTTCAGAAATACGTAAGGGATGTAAAGAAATATCTGAAGTATACAGGCACGGAGGAACCAGATCGGATGATGACGCTGCAGTATAAAGAATATCTGCTGGATCATTATCAGCTCAGCAGTGTCAATTCCATGCTGGCAGCTGTGAACAGCTACCTGAAATATATAAAAAGGTCTGAATGCTGCGTGCGCTCCTGCCGGGTGCAGAGGCAGATGTTCCGTTCAGACAGCCTGGAACTGAGCCGCGAGGAATACCAGCTTCTGGTGAATACAGCTCTCAGGCAGGGAAAATACCGCCTTAGCTGTATCATGCAGACTATCGGAGCTACAGGTATTCGGATAGGGGAACTGAAATACATCACCGTAGAATCACTCGAGACAGGAATTGTTCCGGTACGTTCTAAGGGCAAGGAAAGAGTTATATTTCTGACAAACTCATTAACAGAGCTCCTGAGAGCATACTGCAGAAGAGAAGGGCGCACAGAAGGCTCTGTTTTTATCACTCGAAGCGGTGTCCCTGTAGATCGGAAAAACGTCTGGGCTGATATGAAACGGCTCTGCCGGGCCGCAGGGGTACCGGAAAGCAAAGTATTTCCCCACAATCTGAGACACCTGTTTGCCTGTTGTTTTTATGAGAAAGAAAAGGATTTGGTCCGGCTGGCGGATTATCTGGGACACAGTAATGTGGAAACCACACGAAGATATACTATGGTGAGCGGCTCGGGAATCTGGCAGAAACAGCTGGAACTCGGGCTTTTAGTTTCTGAAGAGTAAAAAAACGGAGATAAAATGATGAAATTGGCAAGTTGTTCTTAAATTCAGGACATAATTCATATTATGTCATTATATATCTGAAAAATAATGCAAATATATGGAATTATCAGTATATATTCCGTGGCATTTACATATATATGAATTCCTTTTTTAGAAATAGATTGTAAAAAATAAGTAAATGGGAAGAAATTACTCAGATATGAGCTTGAAAAATGTACATTTTTATGGTAATATAACTTACGTTTAAAATGTACATTTAGTTTTTCAGGACATAATATGAATTATGTCGTATATAAACGGCTAAAACATATGAGGAAAATAGATATTCACTGCCATATTATTCCGGGGCTGGATGATGGGGCGGCAGATCTGAACGAAAGCTTAGAAATGCTGAAAATTGCCTGGGCCCAGGGATTTGATACATTTATAGCTACGCCGCACTATTCTCTGCATTATCAGAACTTGTGTCCGGAGCTTATCCGTGAGCAGTGCAGTCTTTTGGAAGAAAAGGCCAGGTCTGCCGTCTGCCCGGAGATACGGATTTATCCGGGGCAGGAGATCTGCTATGAAGATGACACAATGAAAAAACTGGAGCAAGGAAGACTCCTGACGCTGGCAGACAGCAGCTATGTGCTGACGGAGTTTCCTTACCATATTCTGTTTGCGGAATTGTACCGCTCCCTTCAAAGGCTCCGTTTGGAAGGGTACATTCCGATTTTGGCGCATGCGGAGAGATACAGATCAATTCGTGAAAACGAAGAAAGTCTGGAGGAACTGACGGAAGCGGGGGTTCTGATTCAGCTCAATTATGAGAGCCTGGAGAGGTCCTGGGCGGACAGAAGCCAGCGCTGGTGCAGAAAGCAGCTGAAAGATGGAAGAGTTCATTTTTTAGGAACGGATATGCATAATACCTCTTCCAGGCTGCCGCAGACAGAAAGAGCCTGTGCCTGGATGAACAGACATCTGGACAAAGAAAAACAGGAAGCTTTGTGCTATGGAAATGCGGAAAAGCTTCTGAAAAACGAAAGCATTTTATAGAGAGGAACATTAGGGATGGAAAGAGGACGTGAAGATAGAGTGGAGATTGATTTGCTGGAACTGCTGTTCGCATTCCGGAGACGGATTCTGTGGATAGTTCTTGCAGCAATTCTGGGAGGAGGAATCAGTTTTGCGGGTACGCGTGTTCTGATGACTCCCATGTACGAATCCACGACGACTATGCTGGTGCTGACATCAGAGACGACATTGTCTTCTCTGTCAGAACTGCAGCTGGGAACACAGCTTACCAACGATTATGAAATCCTGACCAAGAGCCGCGCGGTGCTGGAGACAGTGATTGAAAATCTGGATTTAAATCTGGGGTATGAGCAGCTCAATAACATGGTGTCTATCAGCAATCCGGAAGACAGCCGGATCATGGAGATTACACTGACCTATCCGGACCCGGAGGAAGCCAAGACGATCGTGGATGAGATTGCCAGTGTGACTTCGGAATTTATCGGGGATCAGATGGAAGGCATACCGCCCAAGATTATTGACCAGGGCGAGGTGCCGTCAGGCCCCTCCAGCCCGAGTGTAAGCAGGAACACACTTTTGGGAATTCTTTTGGGAATCGTCGTAAGCTGCGGCATTATTACAGTCATCACTGTGATGGATGACACCATCAGGACAGAAGAAGACATTGAATATTATCTTGGAATTCCGACGCTGGCCAGTGTTCCGGACCGGAAGGATTACATAGGCGGGAAAAAGAAAGCCCGAAACAGAAAGAAAAGCATCAAGAAAGCAAAGAAAGTAAAAAAACGGTAGAAAGGAGGAGAAAAGCAATGGAGCAGAAAATATCAGAGAATAAAATTTTGAATGACAAAACATCAGAGAACAGAATTTCGGAAGGCAGAGTCGTCATGACAGACCCCAAAAAGGCGGACAGCTTTTACGAGGAGTCCATCAAGACACTGCGTACGAATCTGCAGTTCACCGGACGCGGTATCCGCGTGATTATGATTTCCAGCTGCTATCCCAATGAGGGAAAGAGTGATATTATCTTTCAGCTCGCGCGGGAAATCGGGAACATGGGAAAGCGCGTACTGCTTCTGGATGCTGACATTCGTAAATCCACCTTTATCAGCCGTTATCAGGTGAGAAAGAAAAATATTTATGGGCTTTCGCATTATCTCTGCGGCCAGGCGGAGATAGATAAAATCCGATATCAGACCAACTTTCCGGGTCTGGATGTTATTTTTGCGGGCCCTTCTGTGCCGAATCCTTCTGAGCTTCTGGAAGATTTCGCTTTCGAATCACTGATTCAGAAAATGCGCGGGGAATACGATTACATACTGATAGATACCCCGCCAATAGTCAGCGTCAGTGACGCTTTGATTGTGGCAAAGTACTGCAACGGCGTGATACTTGTTGTGGAGAGCAAGCTGGTAAGCTATAAGGTACTGCAGAAGGTGAAAAAGCAGCTGGCGCAGACAGGATGCAGAGTGCTGGGAGCTGTGCTGAACAAGGTGGATCTGGAGGAGGATAAGTACTACAGCCGTTACGGCTATTACAAATATTACAGCAAATACGAGTACAAAAAGGAAAACAGCGGGCAGGGGCAGTGACAGCATGAAAGGCAGATTTCAGATTCAAAGAAGAATTCGGGAAAAATGCAGAGTATGGAGGTCGGCAGTACTGGCCGCTGTACTTTGGTGGGCAGTTCTTTCCGGGATATTTGCCCTGGAAGGCTGCGGCAGAACAGAGGATGAGGCGGAACCCGCTCTGGAGCAGGAAGCTGCAGAAGCTGACATCCGGGACGAGGAGGAACAGAGCAGCGGCGCAGATTCGGCTGTTTCCTCCGGCGCCTACCAGACAGTGGTATGGCAGGGCGGGGAATATACATACAATGACCATTTAAGTAATTTTCTGTTCCTTGGAATTGATACCAGGGAAAATGTTGAGACAGATACGGGAATGGCAGACGCCGGGCAGGCGGACGCCTTGTACCTGTTAAGTTATGATCGGATTTCCGGGGAAATGGTTCTGATCTCAATCCCCAGGGATACCATGACGCAGATAGAAGTCTTTGACCGGGATGGCCAGAGTCTGGGACTGACGGAGCAGCATATCAGCCTGTCCTACGGATACGGGGATGGAAGTTATGGAAGTCTGGCGCTGGCGGAGCAGGCGGTATCGAATCTGTTTTACGGACTTCCGATTCAGAGCTCCTGTGCCATGAGCTTGGATGGAATCTCGGAGCTCTTGAAAAGCTTCGGGACTGTAACTGTGACTGTGCCCAATGACAGTCTGGAAGAGGAATATCCTGAATTTCAGGAGGGTGAGGAAGCGGTTATTACGGAGGAAAACGCGGAAACGTTTCTCCGCTGGAGAGATACGAATCAGACTCAGAGCGCTTTGGGACGCATGGAACGCCAGCAGGCTTTTTTAAAGGCTTTTGGGGAAACGGCTCTGGAACGGTATGCGGGAAATCCGGAAGGGCTGCTCAACGTGTATGAAAGCCTGTCGCCGTATCTGGTGACAGAGATTGGAAGCAGCTGGCTTCTGAAGATAGCGGAGAGTTATCTTGACGGAGCTGCTGTGACAGAATGGACGGTTCCCGGTGAAGGAGTTCAGGGAGAGCCCTTTGACGAATATCTGGTAGACGACAGCGTCTTTTATGAGGCGGTTATTGAAACCTTTTATGAGAAAGCGGAATGAGCAGTATGAAAGGCAGAAAAATTTTGGCAGGCATCATCGGCATCGCGGCTCTGGGCTGCCTGGGAACGGGCCTGACCCATCTCTGGCAGGAGCGGTACGCAGGTGAAGAGTACGAAGAGCTTCGGGAAACTGTGAAGACGCAGATCACCGAGACCACGGAGGAAGTGCTGGAGGAACAGACGGAGCAGACGGAAGAGACTGCGGAGCCGCCGGATATTCCGGTGGACTTTGAAAGTCTGCAGGAATATAATCCGGATATTTACGCCTGGATCACCATACCGGGTACGGAAGTGGATTACCCAATTGTCCAGCGCCCGGAGGACAACGCTTATTACCTGACCCACAATACAGATGGGGAGGAAAGCGCAGAAGGGGCTATTTTTACCGAGGACTATAACAGCAGAGATTTTACAGATCCGAATACGGTCATTTACGGGCATAACATGCGGAACGGCAGTATGTTCCGAAGCCTTCATAATTATATGGACCGCAGCTTCTTCGATGAGAACAGGGAAGTACTCATATATATGCCGGATAAAATTCTGCATTATGAAATATTTTCCGCCTATCTGTATGACAGCCGGCATCTTCTGCTGAGCTTTGATTTTGACGATCCGGAGGTGTTCGCGCGGTATCTCGACGACATCAAAAGTATCCGGGATATGAATTCTTTTGTGGACACTTCTGTAGAAGTGACGGCAGAAGATAAAATCATCACCATGTCCACCTGCTATAAGGGAATGGACGATCGAAGATATCTGGTACAGGCAGTACTGGTATCGATAGAAGAGTAACACATGTGGAAAGCATGAAAGGAAAGGAAGGCAAGAGGTTATGAGAAAGAAAGTATTTACGCTGCTCCTGGTTCTGGGCCTTGTAGCAGCACAGCCGCTGACGGCGGGAGCAACCGCGCCCAGCGGAAGCACAAGTGTAACAGTAGGTGGAGACGACAGCACGGCTTATGATGTCGCTCCGGCATCCGAGCAGTTTACGGGTGACAGAGCGCCGGTGGCAGCCACACTGGACAAGATTACACAGTTCAACAGTTCTCAGATTAATCTGAGCACGCTGGTAGATGTGGATGGAGAAAACGGAGTGGCACAGACTGCCGACCAGACTTCGGCATTGCAGTCCGCATTATCCGGCAAGACGGCTCTGACCGGTGTACTGGACGCATATCCGATCAATGGCGGAACCCCGGACGCAAACGGAAATCATATTTTGACCTTTAACCTGCCGAATCTGACCCGGGCAGCAAGAAATGTGCAGATACTGCATTACAGCCTGGCAAGAAATCTGTGGGAGCTGGTTCCGACAGAAGTAGATTATGACGCCAAGACGGTGACAGGAAGCTTCCAGGATCTGTCCCCGGTAGTGATTGTGGCAGAGGTAGATAATTCTGGTGATTCCGGAACAGGCGGAAGCTCTGGAAGCGGCTCTGGCAGCAGTTCAGGAAGCAGTTCTTCCGACGGCACAGCCCAGTCTCCGAAG
>ERZ1643249.2185-NODE-2185-length-18570-cov-9.068323_pt1 | contig 18570 bp, 15 predicted proteins | sample MGYA00579263_ERZ1643249 | MGnify/ENA primary metagenome ERZ1643249 (study PRJEB29033, sample SAMEA4952264) | chicken gut metagenome | biome: Broiler Chicken; feature: Gastrointestinal Tract; material: Caecum | place: Ireland | collected 2018 | study: Broiler... | reverse complement strand
CAATTCCTTATAAAATAAGGAAATTATGCTATGTTTCACGTGAAACATTGAACAGACTATCAAAAAAAAACAATGTTTCACGTGAAACATTGTTTTGAATTAATTCATTCTCTACACTTCCGCTGATATATTTCCTTCTTCGGACTCTTCTTTTTCTACAATTGCCACAGTAGCAACTTTTTGCTCATCTTTTAAATGTATTAAACGAGTTCCTTGTGTAGCTCTTTTTAAGGTAGAAATTTGATCTAATGGCATTCTCATAATAATTCCATTGTTTGTGATGATCATAATATCTAATTTTTCTATATATTCTGGATTAATGTACTTCAAAGCAACCATATTTCCGTTTTTCTCGGTAATATTTAATGCTTTTACTCCTTTGCTTCCTCTATGTGTTAACCGATATTCATCAATATAAGTTTTTTTACCATATCCATTTTCTGTTACAATTAATATTTGTTGTCCTGGATTGATAACTTCACAACCGATAACTTTACTATCTTCTAGATCGATTCCTTTCACTCCGGAAGTTCCTCTTCCCATAGAGCGAATTTCATTTTCATTAAATCTTACCATTCTTCCATTGTCGGCACCAATTATCACTTCATCATTTCCTGTGGTTTTTCTAACAGCAATTAATTGATCATTTTCTTTTAAAATAATAGCAATTTTTCCACTTTTACGAATATTATCAAACTCAGTTATTTCAGTTCTCTTTACTAATCCTTTTTGAGTAGCAAACAACAAATATTTACAACTTTCATCATTGCTTTTTAACTCTATCATCGAACTAATGTTCTCATTCTTTTCTAAGGATAATAAATTAACTACTGGTAAACCTTTAGATTGCCTTCCATATTCTGGTATTTCGTATCCTTTTAAACGATATACTTTACCTCTGTTAGAGAAGAATAAGATATAATCATGTGTTTTCATAGAAATAACTTGTTCTACAAAGTCTTCTTCATTGGTAGTCATTCCTTTAATTCCAACTCCTCCCCTATTTTGGGCTCGATAAGTATCTGAACGCACTCTTTTAATATATCCTTTATTTGTTAAGGTTACAATAATATCTTCCACTGGAATCAAAGATTCATCTTCAATATATTCGATAGCTGTCATATCTATATTCGTGCGACGCTCATCTGCAAATTTAGTTTTAATTTCTAGTAGTTCGGTCTTAATAACTTCTAATATTCGTTTTTCACTAGCTAAAATGGCTTTTAATTCTTCGATTAATTTTAGTAACTCATTTAGTTCATTTTCTATTTTTTCTCGTTCTAAGCCCGTTAAACGACGCAATCTCATTTCCAAAATAGAATTTGCTTGAATCTCGCTTAATCCAAAATGATTCATTAACCCTTTTCTTGCTTCTTCATCTGACTTAGAGCCTCTAATTAATTTAATTACTTCTTCAATATGATCTAAAGCTATTTTTAATCCTTCTAAAATATGTACTCTTTTTTCAGCATTATCTAAATCAAATTTTGTTCTTCTAATAATAATCTCTTTTTGATAATCAATATATTTTGAAATAATATCTTTTAATCCTAAAGTTTTTGGTACTCCTTGATCAAGCATTAAGAATATAATTCCATAAGTTGTTTGAAAAGCAGTGTGTTTATACAATTGATTTAATATTACTTGAGCGTTTGCATCCTTCTTTAAAGTAATTGTAATCTTAATTCCATCTTTTAAATCTGAATGGTAGTCTGAAATCCCTTCTATTGTCTTATTATGAACAAGTTCTGCTACTTTATTTTTTAACTCTAAAGTATTTACTCCATAAGGAACTTCATCAATAATGATATATTGTTTTCCATTTTTTTCCTCTATTTGAGCTTTACTCCGAATTGTAATGGTTCCTCTTCCAGTTTCATAAGCTTTTCTTATGCCACTATTTCCAAGAATCGTTGCTCCTGTTGGAAAATCAGGTCCCTTAATATATTGCATTAGACCATCTAAATCAATATCTGGATTATCAATATAAGCTACACAACCATCAATGACTTCGCCTAAATTATGTGGTGGAATGTTGGTAGCCATACCTACGGCAATTCCTGTCGTACCATTTACTAAGATATTCGGAAAACGAGATGGTAGAACTTCTGGTTCTTTTTCTGTTTCATCAAAGTTTGGTACAAAATTAACGGTATTTTTGTTAATATTTTTTAATAACTCCAAAGAAATTTTAGAAAGGCGAGACTCAGTATAACGCATTGCAGCGGCACCATATCCTTCAATATTACCAAAGTTTCCATGGCCATCAACTAGCATATAACGATATGAAAAGTCTTGAGCCATACGTACCATTGCTTCATAAATACTAGAATCTCCATGAGGATGATATTTACCCATAACATCTCCCACAATTCTAGCACTTTTTTTATGTGGTTTATCTGGTGTATATCCTGATTCATACATAGAGTAAAGAATTCTTCTATGAACTGGTTTTAACCCATCTCTTAAATCTGGTAATGCTCTTGCTACTATAACACTCATTGAATATTCCAAAAAAGAATCCTGTACTTCTTTTACAATATTATTAGTTTCTAAACGGTCCATAAATCCCCCTCCTATACATCCAAGTTCTCAACAAAAGTAGCATTTTGTTCGATAAATTCACGACGAGGTTCAACCTCTTCTCCCATCAATTTAGAGAATACTTCATCTGCTGCGACGGCATCATCGACTGTAATTTGTCTTAAGACACGGCGATTAATATCCATAGTTGTTTCGTTTAACTCTTCAGCATCCATCTCTCCTAACCCTTTCATACGAGATATCTCATATTTGGTATTTGGAGATAATGTTTTTAAATATTCATCACGTTCTTGTTCATTTAAAACATACTTAATAGTTTTTCCATGCTTTATAACAAAAAGTGGTGGTTGAGCAGCATAGACATGTCCTGCTTCCACAATTGGCTTAAAGAAACGATAGAAAAGAGTTAATAATAAAACTCTAATATGCGAGCCATCTACATCAGCATCGGTCATAATTATAATTTTGTTATAACGTAATTTTGATAAATCAAATTCTTCCCCTATTCCGGTTCCAAAAGCAGTAATAATTGTTCTTATTTCTTCGTTCGAAAGAGCTCTATCTAATCTTGCTTTTTCTACATTTAATATTTTTCCTCTTAAAGGAAGGATGGCTTGTGTCATACTATTTCTTCCTTTAAGAGCAGAACCGCCAGCAGAATCTCCTTCGACTAAGAATATTTCACATTCACTAGCATCTTTACTTTTGCAATCTGATAGTTTTCCATAGAAATTGGTAATATCTAAATCTCCTTTCCTACGGGTTAATTCTCTTGCCTTTTTAGCTGCTACTCTTGCTCTACTTGCAGTCATTGCTTTTTCCACAATTACTTTCGCTTCATCTGGATGTTCCATTAAAAATCTTTCAAAAGCACTAGAAAAGATACGATTGGCAATTCCTCTTACCTCACTATTTCCTAGTTTTGTTTTTGTCTGCCCTTCAAATTGTGGGTTTGGGTGTTTTACGGAAATAATCATCGTTAATCCTTCTCTTACATCATCTCCAGTAAGAGGTTCATCATTACTTTTTAACATACCACTATTTTGAGCATATTTGTTTAAAATCCTAGTTAATGCCATTCGAACTCCATCTTCATGCGTTCCACCTTCTGGAGTATTGATATTATTTACAAAAGAATAAATGCTTGGATTATAACTTTCATTATATTGGAGTGCTACTTCAACTGAAACATCATTCTCTTCCCCCACTACATCAATGATGGTCGGATGAATGGGTTGTTTTGACTTATTCAACATAGCTACATACTCTCTTAAGCCACCTTCATAGCAAAAACTATCTTTTTTGCCTGCCTCTCTATCGTCATAAAGAGTAATTCTTAAGCCTCTATTTAAAAAGGCAAGTTCTCTTAATCTATTTTTTAAGGTATCATAATCAAATACTGTCGTTTCTTGGAAAATTGATTTGTCTGGTAAAAAAGTAACTGTAGTTCCTGTTCGATCTTCATCACATTCCCCTATTACCTTTAAGGGCTCTACAGGATGTCCTCCATTAACATATTTTTGATAATATACTTTCCCATCTTTATAGACTTTTACTTCTAGCCAAGTTGACAAAGCATTTACTACACTTGCTCCTACACCATGAAGCCCTCCAGAGACTTTATAGCCTCCTCCACCAAATTTTCCTCCCGCATGTAAGACCGTATAAACCGTTTCTACGGTACTTTTCCCTGTTTTAGGGTGAATATCAACTGGAATTCCTCTTCCATCATCTTTTACCGTAATACTATTATCTTTTCCAATAGTTACTTCTATATGAGTACAATATCCAGCTAGGGCTTCATCAATCGCATTATCCACAATTTCCCATACTAAATGATGTAAACCTCTAGAACTAGTAGTACCAATATACATTCCTGGTCTTTTTCTTACTGCTTCTAATCCTTCTAATACTTGTATTGCGGATGAATCATATTTTGTTTCTACTTTTTCTTCCATTAGTTTCATTCCTTTCTACATTTCCATTTTTAACGGAAAATATCGTTGCTTCCAAAAGTACTTTTTTTGAAATGTTTTTTAAATCTGTCGTAGTAATAATACTTTGAATATCTTTTCCTATATATTTTAAAACTCTATTTCTTTTTTTCAAATCTAGTTCACTAAAAATATCATCTAATAGCAAAACTGGAGAAGTATTGCTATATTCTTTAAAAATAGGAATCGTCGCAAGTTTATAAGCTAAAATAGCACTTTTTTGTTGACCTTGAGAAGCATAAATTTTCATATCTTTCTTTTGAAGAAAAAAGAGAAAATCATCTCTATGAGGTCCTATTAAAGTCATTCCTACATGAAGCTCTCGTTGATAATTCTTTTTAAAACTCTTCTTTAATTGCTCTCTTAATTTTTCTGTTTCAAAAGATTCTATTTCAATATTTGGAACATATTTTAGTTGTAAAGCTCCTTCTTTTGTAATGTTTAAAAAAATAGAATTAAGATTTTTTTCTATTTTATCCAAATATTTTTCCCTTTCTTGATAAATATAAATTGCTTTCTCGATTAGTTGATCTGTTAAAATATCAAGATATGTCTTATCGGCAATATGATTTGAAAATAGAATTTTAAGATATTCATTGCGCGTTTTTAAAATTTTATTATATTCGTTTGAAGTTACTAAATATTTTTGAGATATTTGGCTTAATTCCATATTTAATAGATTACGGCGAACACTGGGAGATCCTTTTATGATTTCTAAATCATCAGGAGTAAATACAATCACATGAAAATTTTTTATATAATCAGCAATTCGATGAATAATTTTTCCATTTACCTTGACTTGTTTTTCATTTTCGGCAATTTCAATTGCTAGTTCTTTATATTGATGATGATCCTTGATAGTTCCTTTTATTTTAGCTTTCTTCTTTTGATCTTGAATTAAATTGGATTCTTGACCATTTCGATATGATTTCGTCAAAGCTAATATGGAAATAGCTTCTAAAATATTTGTTTTACCAGCTGCATTGTTCCCTATAAAAATATTCATATGCGGACTTAATCCTATATTTAATTTCGAGTAATTTCTAAAATTTGTTAGATTTAATTTTGATATTATCATTTTTTCCTTAAAAAAACTTCCATATTATCACCTTAACCCTGTTTTAGTACTCCTATACACGCAAACTTATTATATCATAGATACGATATTTAATCACGAAAAAAACGAATTTCTTCGCTTTTTTTATAATTTTTCTGAAAAGTTTTTCTAACTGCCCTCCCTATTTTGTTAAAGGTTGCATTTAACTTTTCAAACTTGCCTTTACTTTTTCATCTCAGCTTTTTATAACTTTTCTCGATTTTTTCTATTTCTTAAAATAGAATCTAATCTACTTGCCCGTAATATTTGATTTTGCATAGAATTGTACGAGATATTTAATACTAATCTTTGGCCATTATGAAATTCTACTATGGTTTTGTCTTTCTCATTATCAATTTTCTCTACATTCTTAATTTTATTGAGAGCAAGCCAGGCACAATCATTGCTTTCTGGCGATTCTGTTGGTAAAAAAATTAAATTTCTACTGTCTTCAATCATAATAGGTAATTTGTATTTACTTAACAGAATTTCTTTTGCTCCATCTCTCCTTCCTTCGTAAGTACTACCAAAGTATTTACAACTATAGTTGATTAATTCTAGTGGATTTTTTGAATTCTCATATTGAAACTCTTCCTCTAAAATTAAAGATCCTTTCTTTTTTTCTGGTATTATCGCTAATGTAGCATCATTGATTTCATATGCTTTTTCTTCCATTTTTCCTCTCCCCTTACAGTGATAGTAACTGTTTTTGGTTCTCAGTATACTATATTTTATTGTCGGATTTTGTCGAATTTTGGCTATTGTGGAAAAAAATAGAACTTTTTAATAAGTTCTAATTGGTAATACTAACTGAGTTAAGCTTTCATCTTCATTACTTTTTAATAAAATTGGTTTGATTTCTCCTACAAAATATAATTCCACTGTTTTTGTAGAAAAAGATTTTAAAGCTTCCATCATATATTTTGCACTAAAGGAGATTTTAATATCCATATCATTATCTTTTTCTACATTCATTTTTTCTTCTACTCTACCTATTTCAGCACTTGATGATTTCATTAATACTTGATTTCCATTTGATTCTAACGTTACTACATTTTTATCTTTATCAGAAGTTAGAATGCTAACTCTATCTACTACATCATAAAATTCATTAATATTAAAGTGAATTTTTACTAAGGATTCTTTTGGTAGTAAATTAGAAGTATTTGGGTAGGTTCCATTAATTAATCTTGATTGGAAAGATAGATTTTGATATTTAAATAAAATTTTATTATTAAAGATATGAATTGTTATTTTTTCATCGGAATCATCAATAATTCTTGTGAATTCTACAATATTTCTACTAGGTATTACTATATTTTGATTTTCACTTGCGGCTTTTTCTAGCTTCACTATTTTTCTTGCCAAACGATAAGAATCAGTAGCATTACATTCTAGAATATTACCACTAATATTAAAGTTAATTCCATTTAAAATTGCTTTATTTTCATCAATGCTTGTAGCAAAAGCAGTTTGATTGACAATTTCTTTTAATACTTCTGGGGATAATTCAATATAATTTTTACTTTCATTTAATTCAATGGTAGGATATTCTTTTTCGCTAATACCATTTAAATTAAATTCACTATTTTCTGTGTAAATTAAAATTTTTAATTCATCTACTACTTCAATATTAATATAATCATCTGGTAGTTTTCTTACAATATCTAGAATATATTTTCCTTGGATAATGATACATCCTTCTTGTTTTACATTAATAAGTGATTCATCATTGCAATCAATATAAGTTTCAATGGTAATATCATTATCACTTGCAGTTAGAGTTAATTTCTTTTTGGTTAAGTTGAATTTTATTCCAGCTAACACAGGTATCACATTTTTTGTGGATATTGCTTTTGACACTTTATTAAGTGCTTCTAATAGTATTTCTTTTTTAATTGTAAATTTCATATTATATTCCTTCTTTCTTTAATATTATTTATATTTATAGAGTGGAAACTGTGGAAAACTCATATTTCTTTTTTATTATATCATTTTTTTTTACTTTTCTTTGTGGAAAAGTATGTTTATAAGAAAAAGTTATTCACAGGTATCACTTTATATCATTTTTTAATTTTTCAATAATGTTATATAAATCTTTATTCATTTTTATTTCGTTTTCAATTTTTTCTACAGAATGCATTACGGTTGAATGATCTTTTCCACCAAATTCTGTTCCTATTTTAGGAAAGGATTCATTTGTTAATTTTCTACACAGATACATGGCTATTTGTCTTGGAAATGCAATGTTACTACTTCGTTTTTTTGATCGAATATCTTCTGCTGATATTTGAAAGTATTCCGCGACGATTTTTTGGATTCTTGCAATGTCGTTTTTTTCAGTCATTCCCTTGCTGATAAAGTCTTTTAAGGCTTCAATTGCAAGGTTTAAATCGATTTTTGTTCCTCCCATGATTGTTGAGTATGCGATAAGTCTTGTGATAGAACCTTCTAGTTGTCTTACATCACTTCCCATGTTCGAAGCAATATATTCAATGACATCTTCAGGAATTTCTGCTTCAAAATTTCCTGAAATAATTTTTTTTCGTAATATTTCTTTTCTTAATTCAAAGTCTGGTGGATAAATGTTTACAGTTAAGCCCCAGCAGAATCTTGTTCTCAGACGCTCTTCTAATAATTTTAAGTCATTTGGCGAACGGTCTGAGGAGATAATAATTTGTTTACTATCATTATATAAATTGGTAAAAGTGTGGAAAAATTCTTGTTGCGTTTGGGTAGCTCCTCCTAAAAATTGAATATCATCAATAATTAATACATCAATGTTGCGATATTTGTTTTTAAAGAAATCTACATAGTTAAAATTTGTTCCATTTTCATCTTTTTTATTGATTCCAACAAAATCATCGCGAAATTGATCGCTTGTTACATAGAGAACACGGCGATTGGAATTTTCTACAATATAATTTCCAATTGCATGCATGAGATGAGTTTTCCCTAAGCCACTATTGCCATATATAAATAAAGGATTATACATTTTACCAGGATTTTCTGCTACGGATAATGCAGCTGCTTGCGCAAATTTATTACTATTCCCTACTATAAAATTTTCAAAAGTATAATTGCTATTTAAATTTGATTTTTGCTTTAAAGCTTGAGGAATTCCTGGTTCTATTATATCCTCTTCTTTTTCTTTGGGTGCTTCTGTAATTTCTTCTGGTAAAAGAAATTCTAATTCAAAATTTGTTCCCGTTACTTCATTTAATGCACTTTTTATTAGTTCTGTATAATTGTCAGCTAAGTGTTTTTTATGGATGGACATAGGTACTGTAATAATCGCAGTTCCATCTTTTAACTCTTTAAGATTTACATCACTAAACCAAGTGGTGTAAGCTAGGGAAGATAGTTCATCTTTTATTTTGTTCAGTACGTTTGTCCATAAGATATCTACATTCAAGCTACCATCTCCCCACATCAAGAATAAATCATCATTATAATACTCTAAAACTGTGGAAAAAGGAATAGAAAAAATCGAAAAAAATTTTATCCACAATTTTTCGACAATTTTCTCCACAGATAATTGTGTTTTATTTTAAGGAAAAATAGAGTTTTCCACATTTTCCACAGATTTGTTATGCACATGTTTATTTTTGTTTTCCACAGCCTGTGAATTTTGTGGAAAAATAAAAAACAGCTTGTGGGGAAGGGCTTTTTAAGTTAGGGGGAAGAAAAATTCATAATAACATAAATTCTTAGTCTTTTTTTTGGTTTATCTGTTAGAACTTAAATGGATGATCAAAATTTCCTTGACAAATTCTTTTTCTTCTTATTATAATAATGTAGATTTCATGTCTGGAGGTGGAGAGAATGAAGAGAACATATCAACCAAATACAAGAAAAAGAGCAAAGAAGCATGGTTTTTTCGCTCGTAAAAATGCAAATAGCAATGTTTTATCCAATCGTCGACAAAAAGGTCGTAAAGAATTAGTAAAATAAATTCCACTGTTTTTACAGTGGTTTTTTGCTCAATAGAGAGGAGTAAGTTTGGTGAATAAAAAGTATATTATAAAAGAAAATACTGTTTTTCAAGAGATGATACATCATGCAGCTTCTAACAAAAGTCCTTTTTTTGTCATTTTTTATTCTAAAAACTCTTATTCTTATGGCCGATTTGGTATATCTGTAGGTAAAAAAGTAGGTAATGCTGTTGTTCGAAATCGTTTGAAACGGCAGGTACGAGCCATTTTAAGAGATTTTCAAAAGGACTATTTTTTTTGTTATGATTGTATTATAATGGTAAGAGGAAGTTGTTTATCTATTTCTTATCAACAGATGAGAGAAAGTTTATTTATATTATTAGAAAAAATAAGTAGAGGAGCAAGAAAATGAAAAAGAAAAAATCGCATAAATTAAAAATTGCTATTCTGTGTGTCTTAGTATTATTATTAACAGGATGTCAGACAACGTTAACGGATAAAGATAATAATGCAGTACAGAATCCGGAAACAGGACAGTCTTTAACAGAAAATATTTTATGCCAGCCAACAAATGAAAAGACTGTAAAACTTTATGAAGAAAATGGGGTTAAGATTGAGGATTTACCAAAATGTACAGAATTTTCCATTACTTCTGGTGGTTATGAAGGTCTTTGGACCAGTATTTTTGTAAAGCCTCTTGCTTTTGTTATTTTATGGATAGGAAAACATATTGGTAGTTATGCTGTTAGTATCATTATTATAACGATTCTTATTCGGTTTCTTATTTTTCCACTTACGAAAAAGATGTCTGTACAATCTGAGTTGATGAAAAAAGCGCAGCCGGAACTACAAAGGATTCAAAAGAAATATGCTAATAAGACGGATCAAGAAAGTATGTTGAAGCAGAACCAAGAGATGATGATGGTCTATCAAAAGTATCATTTCAATCCTTTTACGAGTTGTCTTGTATCCTTTATTCAATTACCACTTTTCTTTGCTTTTTTGGAAGCAATCAACCGAATTCCAGCGATTTTTGAAGAAAACTTTTTAGGATTACAACTTGGAACTTCTCCTATAGTAGGTTTTGGAACCAAGACAATTTTTATGTATATTTTATTAATGGTCTTAATTGGAGCTTCAACAGTATTTACATTTAAAGTTAATGAGTCTATGCAGTCTGCTGGTGCATCTTCTAAAATGATGCCAGTTTTTATGAGTGTTATTATTATTATTACAGCTTTGTTTATGCCTAGTGCGCTTGGTATTTATTGGGTTGTTCAAAATATATTTGCGATTGTTCAATCAATTATTATAAAGAAGGGAATGGAAAAGAATCGTGGTAAAGCATAGTTATATTGGTAAAACATTTGAAGAAACAAAAAATAAAGCTGTTTTAGATTTGCAAGAGACGGAAGAAAATTTAATTATTACAATGAAAGATGAAATAAAATCTCTTTTTAGTAAAAAAGTAGAGATAGAAGTTATAGAAAAAAGAGAAGTAAAAGATTATATTAAATCTTTGTTAAAACAATTACTTTATGATATGGGATTTCAAGCAGAAATAGAAGTACAAATGACTCATGATATCCCAACTTATCGAATTTATTCTAATCATGATGCTTTATTGATTGGTAAAAATGGGAAGAATTTAAATGCTCTTACTTTTTTAATAAAACAAATTTTGCAGAAAGAAATACATTATAACTATCGCTTTTTCTTAGATGTTTCTGATTATAAAGAAAAAAATGATAAACATCTTGAAATGCTTGCTAGAAAAATAGCGAAAGAAGTAAAAGAAACGAAAATAGAAGTAAAGCTGGATTCTATGAATTCTTATGAAAGAAGGATTGTTCATAATGCTTTATCTAATAATAAATACGTTTATACAGAAAGTGTAGGAGAAGAACCAAATAGGGCAGTTGTTATCAAGCCAAAAGAAGATTAGTCTTCTTTTTTCTTTACTTTAAAATAAGTTTTTACTATAATAAAGGCAATTAATGAGGTGAATTTATGAAACAAAATGAATTGGAAGATTTATTGATTCTAAAAGGGAAGCGTTTAGCAGAAGCTAACTCCACAAAAATGCGTTTGGAGAAAAAACCTTCTATTATAGAATATTGTAGCTGCTTAAAGCAAATGGATGCATTAGAAAAAGAACAAAAGTTTTTACAAAGTCTTGAAGTAGGAGAGGATGGATGTGTTTTTGCTCCTTACGATTCATCAAAAGATAAGGGGCTTAGCAGAAATCATTTTGGTTTAAGCAATACATTACAAAAAGCTTTCTTTGTTAAATATAAGGAAAGAGAAGAGTATCTTGATTGTAACCATATTTATGATAAAGATATTCGCTCTAGGGTTTCATTAGTAATTTATTATGACAATTTTGATCAATATCTTAACCATGCTAGAAAAGTGTTACAAACGATGAAGTATATGGAAGGAGATCGTTTGGTTGATAATCCTTATCAGTTAGAAATTTATGAAAACCCTAAAAGTTTTTCGGTTGTCAATTTTTCTTTACTTTCTTCTACTTTAACACAAGATATTTTAAAGAGTAGCTATTCTTTAGAACATGTTCGTATTCATGGTAATGCTTTTCTTTACTGGAGTAGCAAAGAGGAATTTCTTCGTTCTATTGACAAGACAACTATGACGAAACGAGAAAATGAAGCATTTTATGGAGAGAAAGCTATTTATATTCTTGAATCGAAAGGAAAGGTATATAGTAAAAATGCAAGAAGAGGTTAGTGATACGATTGTAGCGATTGCGACAAAATTAGGTGTTGGGGCTATTTCTATTATACGAGTAAGTGGTACAGAGGCAATTCCTATTGTGAATAAAATATTTTCAAGAGATTTAGAAAAAGTAGCAAGTCATACCATTTCTTATGGTTATATTATAAATAAAAAAGAAAAAATAGATGAAGTATTAGTATCCTTTATGAAGGCTCCTAAAACTTTTACGAGAGAAGATGTAGTGGAAATTAATTGTCATGGCGGAATTGAGACAACCTTAAAAGTTTTTGAGTTATTGCAACAGGAAGGAGCAAGATTAGCAGAACCTGGGGAATTTACGAAGAGAGCTTTTTTAAATGGTAGAATTGATTTGACGGAAGCGGAAGCTGTTATGGATATTATTAATAGTAAAACAGAAGAGCAAAGAAAAATGGCCATGTCTTCCTTAGAAGGACATTTAAAAAATTATATAAATAGTTTTCGGGAACGTTTAAAACATTTCATCGCTAACATTGAAGTCAATATTGATTATCCAGAATATCAAGATATTGAAGAAGTAACAAAAGAAGATATAAAAAAAGAAATCGAACGCTTAGAACCCGAACTAAAACAATTAATTAAAGAAAGTAGAGAAGGTCAAGTGATTAAGAATGGGATTAAGACAGTAATTATTGGTCGACCTAATGTTGGAAAAAGTAGTATTTTGAATGCCTTTTTACAAAAAGATAAAGCAATTGTTACGGATATTGAGGGCACAACGAGAGATATTATCGAAGGAAATATTATTTTTGATGGAATTGAACTTTCTTTAATTGATACGGCGGGTATTCGAGATACGGATAATCTTGTGGAGAAGATTGGCGTAGAAAAAAGTCTTGAAATGATAAAACAAGCTGACTTGATTTTGGCTATTTTTAATGCTCATGAACCTTTAAATGAAAACGATCGCTTAATTTTATCAGAAATTAAAGATAAAAATAGTATTATTGTTTTAAATAAGAATGATTTAAAACCAGTATTAAAAAAAGAGGATTTTCCTTTTTCTCATGTTGTTTCGACGAATACTACTTCTTTTGAGGGAATTTTACCTTTAAAGGATGAAATAAAAAAGATGTTTTCATTGGATTTAATTAGTGAGAAAGATACTTTTTTAACGACAGAAAGGCAAATTGTGTTAGCAGAGCAGGCTCTTAATAGTTTAGAAGAAGCTAAGAGGGGATTAAAAGAAGATCGAAGTCTTGATATGATTGAAATCGATTTGCAAGACGTTTTATCTTCACTTGGTTCTATTACAGGAGAAAGTTATGATGATGAACTTTTAGATACTTTATTTGCTAATTTTTGTGTTGGAAAATAGATTTAGGAAGTGATAATGTGAAGTATGATGTCATTGTAGTAGGTGGAGGCCATGCGGGGTGTGAAGCGTGTTTAGCTTGTGCTAGAATGGGCCATGAAACCTTATTAATAACAGGAAATATAAATAATATCGCCGATATGCCTTGTAATCCTTCGATTGGAGGACCAGCGAAAGGAATTGTAGTACGGGAAATTGATGCCTTGGGTGGCGAAATGGCGAAGAATACGGATAAAAGTTCTTTGCAGATGAAACTATTAAATACGAAAAAAGGACCGGCAGTACAGGCCTTAAGAGCTCAAGCAGATAAGGTAATCTATAAAGAAGAGATGAAAAAAACACTTTTTGGACAAAAAAACCTTACGATTCGGGAAGCGATGGTAGAAGATTTAATCGTAGAAGATCATACGATTCATGGTGTTATTTTAGAAGATGGAGTGAAAGTAGCAGGAAAGGCCGTCATTTTAACAACTGGTACTTATTTGAAGGCTTCTATATTAATTGGTAGTAGTAAAAAACAAGAAGGGCCTCATGGAGAAAAAGCAAGTAAGTTTTTAAGTGATCGTTTAAGAGATCTTGGCTTTACGATTAAACGACTAAAAACAGGAACGCCACCTAGAATTGAGAAGAGTAGTATTAATTTTTCTAAAACAGCTTTAGAAGAAGGAAGTAAGGAAGATATCACGTTTTCTTTCGATAATAAAACAGCTTTGGCTTATCAGTATCAGATTCCTTGTCATTTAATTTATACCAATCACAAAACGCATGATATTATTCGCTCTCATTTAAAAGAATCTAGTATGTATGGAGGATATGTGGAAGGAATTGGTCCAAGGTATTGTCCTTCGATTGAAGATAAAGTGGTTCGTTTTGCAGAAAAAGAGAGACATCAGTTATTTTTAGAGCCTGAGAGTTTATCTTATGACGATATTTATTTGCAAGGTTTTTCTACGAGTATGCCAGAATATGTTCAAGAACAGATGGTTCATAGTTTACAAGGATTAGAAAACGTTAAAATTTTACGTTATGCTTATGCGATTGAATATGATGCAATTGATTCCATGCAGATTCAGCCAACCTTAGAAACGAAATTAGTGGAAGGATTATATACAGCAGGACAGATTAATGGTACAAGTGGTTATGAAGAAGCGGCAGGACAAGGTTTAATGGCAGGAATTAATGCTTGTTTAAAACTTGAGAAAAGAGAACCTCTTATTTTAAAAAGAAACGAAGCTTATATTGGCGTTTTAATTGATGATTTAGTAACAAAAGGAGTAAGAGATCCTTATCGATTATTAACTTCTCGCGCAGAGTATCGTCTTTTATTAAGAAATGACAATGCTGATTTAAGATTGAGAGAATATGGGTATCAGGTAGGATTAATTTCTTCGGATATTTATCATAAATTTATTACAAAAAAGGAAAAAATTACGGAATTAATACAATTTTTACAGCAGACTAGGATTACTCCTACTAAGAAAGTAAATGAGATTTTAATGGAATTAAATACGACTCCTTTAAAAGATAGTATTTGTCTTTATGATCTTTTAAAAAGACCAGAAATAAAAATAGAAGATTTGGCTTCTTTTGTAGAATTGCCTTATGAAAAAGAAGTTTTAGAAGAAGTTGAGATTAAAATTCAATATGAGGGGTATATTAAAAAAGCAGAGAAAGAAGCGGAAAAGATGTTATCTTTAGAAAATAAAAAGATTCCACTTGATATTGATTATACTCTTATTTCTAATTTAGCTTCTGAAGCAAGGCAAAAGTTAGAAGAAGTTCGTCCTCTTACTTTAGGACAAGCGAGTCGAATCAGTGGAGTAAATCCTAGTGATATTGCTATTTTATCTGTCTTTTTAAAAAGAAGAGGTGATTAATATGACCGAAGAAGAATTTAAAAAAGGATTAGAACGTTTAGGAATTTCTGTAACAGATGAGAAGATGCATCAGTTGGAACAGTTTTATGAAATATTAATAAAAACAAATAAACAAATGAACTTAACGCGTATTGTTGAAAAAGAAGAAGTATATTTAAAGCATTTTTATGATAGCTTAACTTTGGTGAAAGCTTATTCTTTTGAAGGAGATCTTAGTCTTTGTGATGTAGGAAGTGGAGCGGGATTTCCGGGAATTGTTTTAAAAATCTTTTTTCCAAATTTAAAAGTTACTTTAATTGATGCTTTACAAAAAAGAATTAACTATTTAAATGAAGTGATAGAAGCGTTAGGTCTTGTTGGAATTGAAGCAGTTCATGTTCGGGCGGAGGATTTGGCTAGACAGAATCGAAAATTTGATATTGTTACGGCCCGGGCAGTCGCTTCCTTGCCTAAATTGTTAGGTTGGTGTATGCCTCTGGTTCAAAAAAATGGAGTATTTTTAGCGATGAAAGGAAATGTTGAAGAAGAATTAGATCTTTCTTCTGATCTTTTGCAGAAAAAGCATTGGACTTTAGAGAAGAAAATTTCCTTTTTATTGCCAAAAGAAGAAAGTAAACGTACTATTTTAATGATTAAAAAAAATGAAGCATAATATAATAGTATATAGTAAAATGTTTTATTATATGGTATATTGTAAAAGAGTAAGATATTAGGTGGAGGATTTTGATGAAAAAGCGTATTTTTTATGGTTTTGTTATTGTGTTATTTGTGTTTGTGTTAACTGGATGTGGTTCTTCAGATGAAAAAAATAGTTTTAGTGGAACAGGAACCATTTATCGGTATGGGACAGAAGATTTGTATAATGGTGATTCTATTGCTGAAATCGATTATGTAACAGATCCTAGTTCTTTACATCGGACTACGTATTTAAAGCATGAAGTAGAGGATTTTACTATTACAAAAACATATGTCTGTTTTGTAACAGATCAAGAATATTGCATGGAAAGTGGCGAAGGTTTAGAAGAAGAAAATCGAAAAATATTAGAAGCAAATGATTCTTGGTTCTATGATCATGATGGACGTTGCCTTTATGGCACTGGTATTTTTCACACCTATTGTTTTGGCGGTGGGTTTTCAAATCTAGAGCTTGCTTCTTCTGCTATTATTGTTGAGCTTTCTAATGATGAATATTGTTCTTCTAATTATTTGTCAGGCTCTTCTAGTTGTCATTAAGTCGTAAATTTATTTATGAGTAACAGTTCAGACCTTAAACAAAAAATTATGCACAATTGAATAAAATAGGTATTGAAAAATAAGGGTTTTATGGACTCTTATTTTTACTTTATCCACAGATTTAAGAAATCGCTTCAAAACTATTGATTTATAAATGATTTATTGTAATACTATAATCTATAGAGGATAGTGATTTAAATGGGTAAAGGATATATGACAGATATGTTTAAGCAATTGGAAGAAATTTCTAAAAAATTAGACGCATCATTACAAAAAATAAATGAACAATCACTAATTATTTATAACCTCAATTTAGAAATAAAGAAATTAAATAAAATTATCCAAGAAAAAGATGAAAAAATTACACAATTATTAGAAGAAATAGACAGATTAAAAAACAAAAATAATAAAAATAGTTCTAATTCTTCGAAACCATCATCCACTAATATGACTACTCCTAAAAAGAAGACAGGCTCTAACATATACAATTATAGAATCAAGAGCATAAAGAAATCAGGGGGACAATATGGACATATTGGCCATTCATTAAATAAAGAAACTGTTGAAAAATTAATTGAAAAGAAAAAAGTGGAAGTAAGAGAATTTTCTCATACTATAAAAGGCAAGGCATCAAAAGAAAATATGATAAAATATAAACTAGGAATAGAAATAAAGCCTTATGTTGAAAAACATGTATTTAGATATGAAGAAAATGCAAAAGATACTCTTCCAAAAGAGTTCTATACTGATGTTACTTATGATAACAGTATAAAAGCACTTTCCATTGAATTAGGTGTTTATAATGTTATATCATATGATAGATTGACTGATTTCTTTAATGTAATAACAGATGGAGTAATTCGAATATCAAAAGGAAATCTTGTAAATATTCTTTATGAGTTTAGTCATAAATGTATCCCTACACTAGAAATCTTAGAAAAGGATATACTTGATAGTAAGTACACCTATACCGACGAAACAGGAACTAAGTTTAATGGGAAGAATATGTATGTGAGAAATTATAGTAATGAAAATACTGTTATTTATAAAGCACATAAAAATAAGGGACATAGCCTTATTCAAGAGGATAATATTCTTACCCGTTTTTGTGGTGGTATTATGGGAGATCATGATACTACATTACAAAGATATGGAATAGAAAATTATGAATGTAATATTCATGTAGGAAGATACTTAGAGGAACTGATTCAAAATATAAAAAATATAACTTGGGCAACAAAGTTGAAAGAATTTATTTTTAGGATGAATAATACTAAAAAAATAGCTATTAGTTTTGGATTAAAAAAATTTGATAAGGATAAGATAAAAGAATATGAAAAAGAATTTGATAGTCTTTTAGAATTAGCAAAGGAGGAAAACAAATTAATAAAATCCAGTTACTATAAAGAGAAAGCAAACAAACTATACAGAAGATTAAAGAAGTACAAAAGTAATCATTTATACTTTATAAAAGATTTTGAAGTACCATTTGATAATAATTTAAGTGAGCAAGATTTAAGAATGTTTAAAACTAAAACAAAAATATCAGGTGGATTTAGAAGTATGGAAGCAGCGAAACATTATGTAAATACTCTATCGATAATAAAGACCTCTATAAAAAGAGGAATAAATCCTTTTGAATCTATCAAAGCTATATTTAATAAACAAATATTATTTTCATAATAAAAGAGCAACTTTGAAATTACTCTTCTTTTTCAGTGTCTAAGTCTGAACTGTTACATTTATTCGTTAAATTTTAAGTAAAGTGCACAATTAAGTGCATTACGACCCAAAATGTGTA
>ERZ1643249.2183-NODE-2183-length-18583-cov-6.217994_pt1 | contig 18583 bp, 20 predicted proteins | sample MGYA00579263_ERZ1643249 | MGnify/ENA primary metagenome ERZ1643249 (study PRJEB29033, sample SAMEA4952264) | chicken gut metagenome | biome: Broiler Chicken; feature: Gastrointestinal Tract; material: Caecum | place: Ireland | collected 2018 | study: Broiler... | reverse complement strand
GCCGCGTCGCGGCGATCCGCGCGGCGCTGGACGGGAACGGCTTCGTCAACGTGCCTATCATGTCCTATGCGGCCAAGTATGCATCCTATTTCTACGGCCCGTTCCGCGACGCGGCAGGCTCCGCGCCGTCGTTCGGCGACCGCCGCTCCTACCAGATGGACTGGCACAACGGCCGCGAGGCCATGCGCGAATGCGCGCTCGACGTGCAGGAGGGCGCGGACATCCTGATGATCAAGCCCGCGATGAGCTACCTCGATCTGGTGTACCAGTGCAAACAGCAGTTCGACCTGCCGGTTGCGGCGTATGCAGTCTCGGGCGAGTACGCGATGATCAAGGCCGCGGCAAAGGCCGGCCTGATCGACGAATACGGCGTGATGTGCGAGAGTGCGGTGTCCATCTACCGCGCGGGCGCGGATATTCTCATCACCTACTATGCGCCCGAGCTCGCGGACGCGATCCGGAAGGGGGACATCGGCTGATATGACGAAATCCGAACAGCTTTTTGAGCGGGCGGTCAAGGTGCTGCCCGGCGGCGTCAACTCGCCCGTGCGCGCGTTCCGTGCGGTGGGCGGTAATCCACGTTTTGTGGTCAAGGGCAAAGGCAGCCACATCTGGGATGAAGACGGTGTGGAGTACATCGATTACGTCGGCTCGTGGGGGCCGATGGTACTTGGTCACAGCCACCCGGACATTCTGAAAGCGGTCTATGACCGTATGGTAAACGGCCTGTCGTTCGGCGCACCGACCGCCCTTGAGGTCAAGATGGCGGAGAAGATGGTCGAGATGGTGCCGAATATCGAAATGGTGCGCATGGTCAATTCAGGCACCGAGGCGGTCATGAGCGCGGTGCGTCTTGCGCGCGGCGCGACCGGGCGCGATAAGATTATCAAGTTCGAGGGATGCTACCACGGCCATTCGGACGCGATGCTGGTCGGCGCGGGCAGCGGCGCGCTCACGCAGGGCGAGCCGGACTCCAAGGGCGTGACAAAAGGCGCGGCGCAGGATACGCTGATGGCGCAGTATAACGACCTCGCCTCGGTTGAACGCCTGCTGGACGCCAACCCGGGACAGGTGGCGGCGGTGATCGTCGAGCCGGTTGCGGCGAATATGGGCGTTGTGCCGCCGAAGGACGGCTTTTTGCAGGGCCTGCGTGAGCTGTGCGACAAGCACGGCAGCCTGCTTATCTTTGACGAGGTTATCACGGGCTTCCGCCTTGCGGCGGGCGGCGCGCAGGAATACTTCGGCGTGCGCGCCGACCTTGTCACCTTTGGTAAGATCATCGGTGGCGGCATGCCGGTCGGCGCATATGCAGGCACGCGCGCGCTGATGGAGCAGGTCGCGCCGTGCGGCCCGGTGTATCAGGCGGGCACGCTGTCCGGCAACCCGGTCGCGATGGCGGCGGGACTGGCGCAGCTTCAGATTTTGACCGCGCATCCCGAGGTTTACCACAAAATGGAGACTTCTGCGCAGTATATCGCAGACCACCTGCGCGAAAGCGCGAAAAAGCATGGCGTCAAAATGCAGGTCAACCAGATCGGTTCGCTGCTGTGCCCGTACTTCACCGAGACCCCGGTGGACTGCTTCGCAGCCGCCAAGACCAGCGATACAAAGAAATACGCAAAGTATTTTAATGAGATGTTATTGCGTGGCGTATACCTCGCGCCCAGCCAGTTCGAGGCGATGTTCGTCTCGTCTGCGCACACGCAGGACGATCTTGCAGCGACGGTCAAGGCAGCTGAGGAAAGCATTGCCGCACTTTGAGCCGAAAAGAATCTGGGGTATGCAAAACTTCTGCTTAGCCTGAAAGGCAGCTGGGCGCAGAATGGAAAGCGTCACTTACCCTTGCGCGCGCCGCGCGCCCTGAAAGAAAAGGGGTGATTGACAAGAGGGGAGAAACTTCGTGTCTCCCCTCTTGCCCGCCCGCGCCGCGCAGGCGCACTTTCTCCGCGAGCGGAAAGCGGATCGTCCCGCCCAGGGGCGGTTGACTTGGAATAGGAGGGAAAAATATGTCCCGCAAATTCTATATCATCGGCGCAGGCATGGGCGCACCGGACAGCCTGACCGGCGAGGCCGTGCACGCGCTCGCGGCATCGGACGAGGTGTTCGCCACCCAGCGGCTGACCGCGGTCTGTGACCGCGCTGTGGTCTGCCCGTTCGACCGGCTCGCGGCTGAGGCGATCGCATCCGATGCGCCGACCGTGTCCGTGCTGGTTTCGGGCGACGTGGGCTTTTTCAGCGCCGCCGGGCGGCTGCGCGGGCAGCTCGCGCCGTATGGCGATGTGCGGCTGGTCTGCGGCTTATCCAGCATGCAGTATTTCTGCGCAAAGCTTGGCGTTTCGTATGACGACGCCTGCGTGCGCAGCCTGCATGGGCGCGCGGGCAGCATCCTCGGCGCGGTCAGCTACCACAAAAAGACCTTCGTGCTCACGGGAGGGGAAAATACCGCCCCCAAGGTGTGCAAAACTCTTGCGGACGCGGGGCTGGGCGGCCTGACCGTGCACCTCGGCGAAAACCTCGGCGCGGCAGACGAGCGCATCCAGACCGGGACAGCGGAGACGCTGGCGGCGGAAGCCTGCGGCAATCTGGCCGTGCTGTTGATCGAGCACCCGGACGCGGTGAACGCTTATGAGCCGGTGCGGGACGACATGCTCACCCGTGCCAAAGTACCTATGACCAAGGAAGAGGTGCGCTGGGTATCGGTCAGCCGCCTTGCGGTACAGCCGCGCGACACGGTTTGGGACGTGGGTGCGGGCACGGGCGCAGTGACGCTCGAGCTGGCGCGGAAAGCGTCCGACGGACTGGTGTACGCGGTCGAGCGCAAGCCCGAAGCGGTCGCCCTGCTGCGCGAAAACCGCGCAAAGCTCGGCGGGTACAATGTGCAGATCGTCGAGGGCTCAGCGCCGGACGCACTCGAAGCCCTGCCTGCGCCGGATCACGTGTTTGTCGGCGGGAGCGGCGGCGCGATGCGGCGCATCCTCGAAATCGCAAAGCAGAAGAACCCCGCGGTGCGCGTGGTGGTTAATGCGATCGCGCTCGAGACCCTGCACGAGACGCAGGCGGCGCTTTCCGTGCTCGGCTTTGCGGACATCGAGGTCACCCAGCTTTCCGCGGCGCGCGGCAAGGCGGTCGGGCCGTATACCATGATGACCGCAAATAACCCGGTGTTCATCCTGTCGGGAGGCGGAGCAGATGCAGAATAACGCGCCCCGCCTGCTGATCGCGGGCACCGGCTCGGGCTGCGGCAAGACGACCGTGACAAGCGCAGTCCTGCGCGCGCTCCAGCGGCGCGGCGAGCCGCTTGCGGCGTTCAAGTGCGGCCCGGACTACATTGACCCCATGTTCCACACCGCGGTGCTCGGCATCCCGAGCCGCAACCTCGACCTGTTCTTTGTGGACGAAACCGAGGTGCGCAGCCAGCTCGCGCGGCACGTCCCGGCGGGCGGCCTCGGTATTATCGAGGGTGTGATGGGCTTTTACGACGGCATTTCCGGCACCTCGGACGCAGCCTCGGCCGCGCACCTCGCGCGCGCGACCGATACGCCTGCTGTGTTGGTTGTGCGGCCGCGCGGGCAGTCCCTCTCGCTCGCGGCGGAGATCAAAGGCTTCCGGGGTTTTGCGCCCAACACCCTGCGCGGCGTGATTTTGAACGGGGTATCCAAGGCAATGTACCCCTTTTACAAGGCAATCGCGGAAAAAACGGGCCTGACCGTTTACGGCTGCCTGCCGCCCGTGCCGGAAGCGGAGATCCCGGACCGCCACCTCGGCCTTGTGACTGCGCAGGAGATCGGGGACTTGCAGCGCAGGCTCGACCTGCTCGCGGACGCGGCGGAGGAGGGCCTGGATCTGGACGGCCTGCTCGCCCTCGCGCACACCGCGCCGCCGCTCGCGGACGAGAGCGCGCTGCTTGCACCGGTGACGGACAAGCCGGTGCGCATTGCGGTCGCGCGCGACCGTGCGTTCTGCTTTTACTATGCGGACAACTTTGACGTATTGCGCGCGCTGGGCGCGGAGATCGTGGAATTTTCACCGGTCGAAGACGAAAAGCTGCCGGAAAACATCGACGGGCTGTACCTCGGCGGCGGGTATCCCGAACTGTACGCGGAGCAGCTTGCCGCGAACCGCACCATGCGCGAGAGCATCCGCGCGGCCGTGCAGGGCGGCCTGCCGACCATAGCGGAGTGCGGCGGCTTTTTGTACCTGCACCGCACGCTGGACGGCGCGGAGATGGCGGGCGTGATTGACGCGGATGCGCACATGACGGACAAGCTCCAGCCGTTCGGCTATGTAACCTTAACCGCGGGGCAGGATAACCTGCTCTGCTGCGCGGGCGGGATCATCCGCGCGCACGAGTTCCACTATGCACAGTCGGATGACAACGGGGATGCGTTCCGCGCGGAAAAGCCGAACGGCCGCGCGTGGGACTGCGTCCACGCAAATGAAACCCTGTATGCGGGTTTCCCGCATCTGTATTTTCGCGCAAACCCCGCGTTTGCGCAGAACTTTGTGCGCGCGTGCGCACAGGGGAGGTAACCGATATGAATTTACAGCAGGCAATCGCGGCGGTGCAGCCGCCGTGTGAGGACAGCCGCGAAGCGGCGCGCCGCCGTTTTTCGGATATTGCGATCCCGCTGGGCAGTTTGGGATTATTGCAGGATGCGGTCGCGCAGCTCGCGGCCATCCAGCGCACCGTGCGGCCGTCGATCGCAAAGCGCGCGGTCGTCATGTTCTGCGCGGACAACGGCGTGGTCGCGCAGGGCGTGACCCAGTGCGGACAGGAGGTCACCGCGACGGTGACCGAGAACATGGGCCGCGGCAAGTCCACGGTCTGCCTGATGGCGAAACACATCGGCATGGACAGCTTCCCGGTGGATATCGGCGTGGCGCGCGACGTGGAAGGCGAGCGCATCCTGCGCCGCAAGATCCGCTATGGCACGGCGGACATGACCAAAGAGCCCGCCATGACGCGGGAAGAGGCGGTGCGCGCGCTCGAAACCGGCATCCAAATGGCCGAGTGGTGCGCCGCGCAGGGTTATAAGCTGGTGTGCGGCGGCGAAATGGGTATCGGCAACACCACGACGAGCGCGGCGGTGACCGCGGTGCTGACCGGCGCCAACGTGCGCGACGTGACCGGCCGCGGCGCGGGCCTGTCCTCCGAGGGACTGGAACGCAAGGTGCGCGCGATTGAAACTGCGCTCAAACTGCACCGGCCCGCCCCGGATGACCCGGTTGACATCCTGCACAAGGTCGGCGGGCTGGATATTGCGGGCATGGCGGGCTTTTACCTCGGCGCGGCGGTGTGCGGCCTGCCGGTCGTGCTGGACGGCGTGATCTCGTGCGCGGCGGCGCTCATTGCAGTGCGGCTGTGTCCCGCGGTGCGCGACTATCTGATCGCGGCGCACCAGTCCGCAGAGCCCGCGGGCCGGCTGCTGCTCGAGGCGCTGGGCTATACGCCGTTCATCAGCGCGGGCATGCGCCTCGGCGAGGGCACGGGCGCGGTCGCGGCGGTGGCGATGATTGACCTGGTGCTCGCGGCTTACGACGGCATGCCGAGCTTTGACGAAGCGGGGATCGAGGCATACCAGCCGCTGACGTGAATCCCATCCCCCGAAATTGCGGGGTGGAATGATAAAGATGAAAGATATGAAAAAACGCCTTCTGGCTGCAACACTGCTGGTTATATTGGTGATAGCGGCAGGGGTGGCAGGCTTTCGCTTTCTGGCTGTGCACACGGTTGCGGATTATCTGCCGGCCGAACAGCCGATAGCAGTGCAGGTGCTGGAATTGGAAAATCCCGGCACACAATTTGAGCAAAGACAGACGCAGGATGCCGAAGCTTTGTACCGTACCCTGTGTGAAACAAAGGTGCGGCGCAGGTGGGCCTTGCAAAACCAGTTTTCCGGTGATGCACGGTATGCTGTTTATGTGGATTACAATGCTGCGGGCAGCTATCACATCGTGTATTACCCTGCGGCAACCGCGTTGGACATCTATTGCGGCACCGAGCGGATTTATGCAGCGAGTGTGATAGAAGCGCAGCCGCTTGCGCGGCTGCTGCCCGGCTTCCCGGGGGAATGAAACAAAATCGGTTCTGAAATACAGGAGGGAAAACATGCTGATACTGGTCACCGGCGGCTCTGCGAGCGGCAAATCCGCGCACGCGGAGCGGCTCCTGTGTGAACACGCGGCGGACTCCCGCCTGTATCTGGCGACCATGCAGCCCTTCGGCGCAGCGGCGCAAAAGCGCATCGCGCGGCACCGCGCGCTGCGGCAGGGCAAGGGCTTCCAGACGGTCGAGCGGCCCTTAAATCTCGCAGGGCTGGAACTGTCCCGGCGGTATGACGGCATCCTGCTCGAGGACTTGGGCAACCTGCTGGCCAACGAGCTGTTTGCGCCCGAGGGCGCAAAGGACGCGGCGTTCGGCAGCATCCTTGCAGGGATCGGGCGCCTGCAAGACTGCTGCGAAACGCTGGTCATTGTGACGAATGAGATTTTTTCGGACGGCCTGCCCTACCCGGCGGAGACCATCCGGTACATTGAACTGCTCGGGCAGCTGAACGCGGCGCTCTGCGCCCGCGCGGACGCGGCCTATGAATCGGTATGCGGCATTTTGCTGCCCGTAAAGGAGGGGGGAACACGGTGAAAAGTGCATGGAGCGGCCTGCTGGTCGCGTTTTCGCTCTATTCGGCGGTGCCCGTACCGCAGGTGCAGTGGGAGAAAAAGACCATGCGCTGGGCGCTGTCTTTCCTGCCGTTTGTGGGCGTGCTGGTGGGTGCGGCCGAGTGGCTGTGGTACCTGTTCTGTGCGCATTTTGGCGCAGTGGCGCTGTTTTATGCTGTCGGCGCAGCACTCATTCCGCTGCTTGTTTCAGGCGGCATCCATCTGGACGGCCTGTGCGACACCTGCGACGCGCTCTGTTCCTACGGCGACCGCGAGAAGCGGCTCGCCATCCTCAAAGACCCGCATGTCGGCGCGTTCGGGCCGATGTGGCTGATGGCGTTTCTGCTGGCCGAGGCGGCGTGCTTTGCGCAGATTTATGAGAAGCCCGCGCTGCTGCCGCTGGCCTGCGTGGGTTTTGCCGTGGCGCGCACGCTGGGCGGATGCAAGATCGTGCTGTCGCCCTGCGCAAAGGACACCGGGCTGGCACATATCTTCGCGGAGAACAGTGACAAAAAGGCAGTCGCCGTTACGCTGATGATCGAATTTGTACTGCTTGTGACCGCGGCTGGGCTACTGGTATACACGGTGCCGTACGGCCTGCGGGCAGCGAAGGTTTGGGCGGTCGTGCTGTTGCTGTGGTACGGGCTGCATGAAAAGCTCAGCCGCCGCATCTTCGGCGGCATCACGGGCGACCTTGCGGGCTTCTGCATCTCGCTGTCCGAGCTGCTCGCGCTCGCGTGCGCCGCGTTTGGAGGGCTGATGATATGACGGTATTATTTGTCGGCGGCGCGTATCAGGGCAAGGCCGCGCTCGCAAAGCGGCTGTATCCCGCGCTGCCGCTCGTCCAGAACCTGCACGCTCTTGTGCGGGACGAGCTTGCAGCGGGGCGCGACCCGATGGCGCTGCTGGACGGTTTGCGCGGCCATGTGATCACCTGTGACGAGGTCGGCTGCGGCGTGGTGCCGATGGACCGCGCGGATGAAGCGTACCGCGAGGCGGTCGGCCGCCTGTGCTGCGCGCTTGCAGAGGAGGCGGACGCGGTCGTGCGCGTGATCGCGGGCGTGCCGCAGTGGATCAAAGGAGAAAAGCCATGTATGTGACCTGCGCCGTGCTGCTCGGCTTTTTGCTGGACTGGATTTTCGGCGACCCCCAAAAGCTGCCGCACCCGATCTGTGCGGTGGGCAAGCTGGTATCGCTGTCGGAAAAGCTGCTGCGGCGGATTTTCCCCAAATCGCCGCGCGGGCTGACCGCCGCGGGCGTGTTCCTGTGGATCATTGTGTGCGGCGTGAGCTTTGCGGTGCCGTTTTTCCTGCTGCGCTGGCTGCGGGGCGTGAACTTCTGGCTGGGCTTTGGCGTAGAGGCACTGCTGTGCTGGACGCTGTTTGCGCGCAAGAGCCTTGCGGACGCGGGCGTGCATGTGCATTCCGCGCTGGACGAGTCGCTCGACGCGGGACGCAGGGCGGTTGCGATGTACGTCGGCCGCGACACGGCGGCGCTCGATAAGGAGGGCGTGATCAAGGCCGCGGTCGAGACCGTGGCGGAGAACACGACCGACGGCGTGGTTTCGCCCATGATCTTCATGCTGATCGGCGGCGCGCCGCTGGGATTTCTCTACAAAGCGGTCAACACGCTGGACTCCATGGTCGGCTATCACAACGACAAATACGAGTATCTGGGCAAGTTTTCCGCCCGGATGGACGATGTGTTCAATTTCATCCCTGCGCGGCTGACCGCGGCCTGCATGATCGCGGGCGCGGGCATGCTGCATCTGGACAACCGCAACGCGCTGCGCATCTACCGCCGTGACCGAAACGGGCACAAAAGCCCGAACGCAGGCCAGACCGAGTCGGTCTGCGCGGGCGCGCTGCACGTCCAGCTCGGCGGGGATGCAAGCTATTTCGGCAAGACGGTCAAAAAGGCGGCGTTCGGCGACCCGGACCGCGAGATTAACCGCGGCGATATCCTGCGGTCGATCGACCTGATGACCACGGCGAGCGTGTTTGCGCTCGTGCTGTGCGCGATCATCCGGCTGACCGTGGACTGGCCGCTGTTTGGCTAAGGCAATCCCGCACCATTGTGCCTGCGGCGCTTTGCGGAAATTTTGCCCCCGTATTTTGCTGCATTTTCTTGCAATACATCCAGTATTGCTGCGAAAATGCGCCGCATCTGGATGCAAAATATTCTCGCAAATCGCTCTTGCCGAATGATGCGGTATTACCATAACAGAAAGGAGGGCGGCTGTGCCCGAATATGTACACGGCGGGGATGTGTATTCTTACGCGGAAGCCTACGGCGGTGTGCCGCTCGACCTGTCCGCGAACATCAACCCGTTCGGCATCCCCGAAAGAGTGAAACAGGCCATGCGCGACGCGGTCGAGGACTGCACGCGCTACCCTGACCCGTTCTGCCGCGCGGCGCGGCGCGCAATCGGTGCAGCGGAGGGCGTTGACCCGGACTGGATTTACTGCGGCAACGGCGCAGCGGATGTGCTCGACCGGATCGCGGCCGTGCTGCGGCCGGGGACTGCGCTGCTGACCGCGCCCACTTTCGCGGAGTATGAGCGCACGCTTGCGGATGCGGAACGCCGCTTGCATCTGCTGCGCGAGGACGAGGGCTTCGCGGTGACCGGGCGGATTCTATTGGACATCACGCCGGAAACCGACGCGGTCTATCTGTGCAACCCCAACAACCCGACCGGGCGGACGATCGAACCGCAGCTTTTGCACAGGGTTGTGGAAAAATGTGCGCAAAACGATATATGGCTCGTCGTGGACGAGTGCTTTCACGACTTTTTGACGGACGGCGCGCGGCACAGCCTGAAACTGCTTTTGGGCGACTATCCCAAACTGGTGATCCTGCGGGCGTACACCAAGATGTACGCCGTGCCGGGCGTGCGGTTCGGCTGGTGCATGACCGCGAACGCCGGGCTTATCGAGGGGCTGTACCGCGCAGGGCAGCCGTGGAATGTATCGGTCATCGCGCAGGCGTGCGCGGCGGCGGCAGCAGGTGAGGCGGGGTACGCGGCGCAGACCGCGGCCTGCATCGCGCAGGAGCGCATATATCTGACAGAAGAGCTCACCCGGCGCGGGCTGACGGTCTATCCTGGTGAAGCGAATTTCCTGTTGTTCCGGTCACAGGATGACGTGCTGCACGACAAGCTCGCCGCGCGCGGCGTGCTCATCCGCAATTGCGCGAACTACCGCGGCCTGGGCGCGGGGTATTACCGCACTGCGGTCAAAACACGGGAAGACACCGCGCGGCTGCTCGCCGCGCTGGACAGCATACAGGAGGGATACTGATGGCAAAATGCATTATGGTGCAGGGCACCTGCTCGAACGCGGGCAAAAGCCTGCTGTGCGCGGCGCTGTGCCGCATTTTCCGGCAGGACGGCTATGCAGTTGCCCCGTTCAAGGCGCAGAACATGGCGCTCAATTCCTTTATCACCGCGGATGGCAGGGAGATGGGACGCGCGCAGGTCGTGCAGGCCGAGGCGGCGGGCATTGCGCCTGATGTGCGCATGAACCCCGTGCTGCTCAAGCCGACGAGCGACGTCGGTTCGCAGGTGATCGTGATGGGCGAGGCGCGCGGCAACCGCACGGCGCGCGAATACTGGGGCGACAAGCGGGCGCTCATCCCGGTGGTTAAGCAGGCGTACGAAAGCCTTGCCTCGGAATATGATATTGTCGTGATCGAGGGCGCGGGCAGCCCGGCGGAGATCAACCTCAAGCAGGACGACATCGTCAACATGGGGCTGGCAAAGCTCGTGGATGCGCCCGTGCTGCTCGTGGGCGATATCGACCGCGGCGGCGTGTTCGCCTCGCTCTACGGCACGGTAAAGCTGCTCGAGGAGGACGAGCAGGCGCGCATCCGCGGCCTGATCATCAACAAATTTCGCGGCGACGTGGAGATCCTGCGCCCCGGCCTTGCCCAGCTCGAAGAGCTGACCGGCAAGCCGGTGGTCGGTGTGGTGCCGTACGGCAGGTTCGATATCGACGATGAGGACAGCCTGTCCGAGCGGCTGGACAGCGCGGGCGGCGTTTCGCAGATCCGCATCGCGGTCGTGCGGCTGCCGCGGCTGTCCAACTTTACGGATTTCTCGGCGCTGTCCCGCGTGCCGGGCGTGGGCGTATCCTATGCGGACAAGCCTGCCCAGCTCGAGGGCGCGGACCTCATCATCCTGCCGGGCACCAAGTCCACTCTGGGCGACCTCAAATGGCTGCGCGGGAGCGGCATGGAGGCGCAGATCCTCAAGCAGCACGCGGCGGGCACGCCGGTGTTCGGCGTGTGCGGCGGCTACCAGATCATGGGGCAGTCGATCTCCGACCCTGAAGGCGCGGAGGGCGGCGGCAGCCTGCGCGGCATGGGCCTGCTGCCGACTGACACGGTGTTCCGTCCGGAAAAGACCACCGTGCAGTCGTCCGGTGCGCTGGGTACGCTTGGCGGCGTGCTTGCGCCGCTCTCCGGCATGCCGGTGACGGGCTATGAGATCCACATGGGCGAGACCACGCGCGCAGCAGACGCACAGCCGCTCATACGTCTCTCCCGTGCGGGACAGCCACCTATTGAGGACGGCTGCCAGGCAGGAAACGCCTACGGAACCTATCTGCACGGCGTGTTCGACGCGCCGGGCGTCGCGCAGGCGCTCGCGCAGGCGCTGGCTGTGCGCAAGGGCGTGATGCTCGCGGATACAGCATACGATACGGAGCAATATAAGGAAGAACAATACGAGCGTCTCGCAGACACTGTACGGCAGTCGCTGGATATGCAGCTTATTTACCGGATAATGGAGGGAAAAACATGAAAGAAACCGGATTGATCCATATTTACTGCGGCGATGGCAAGGGCAAAACGACCGCTGCGATTGGGCTTGCTGTGCGCCACGCAGGCTTTGGCGGTAAGGTGGTACTGGCGCAGTTTTTGAAGGACGGCACCTCGAGCGAGTGCCGCGCGCTGGCAAAGCTCGGCAATATCACCATGCTGGCAGCCAATCCCAGCAGCAAGTTTTCTTTCCAGATGACCGAGGAAGAAAAGCAGGAATGCAGCGCTGCAATCGGGCGCACGTTTGCCGCTGCGACCGGCTTTGCCGTGCGTGAGGGCGCGACCCTGCTCGTGCTGGATGAGGTGTGCGCTGCGATCTCCTGCGGGTTCCTGCCGGAGGGTGAGGTGCTTGCGTTTCTGGACGGTAAGCCGGACGACCTCGAGGTTGTGATGACCGGCCGTAATCCGTCCGAAGCCCTGCAGGAGCGTGCGGACTACATCACGGAAATGGTAAAGCGCCGCCACCCGTTTGACAAGGGGATTGGCGCGCGGAAGGGGATCGAATTATGAACGGACACATGAAGCCCGCAGATATCGAAAAGCGCAGCTTTGCGATCATCACGGAGGAGCTGGGCGGCCGCACCTTCCCGGAGAGCGTTGCCGAGGTGGTCAAGCGGGTCATCCACACGAGCGCGGATTTTGACTATGCGGACAACCTGTGCTTTTCGCCGGACGCGGTGGAACAGGCGAAAGCCGCGCTCGAGGCGGGAGCGACCATCGTGACCGATACCAATATGGCGCTGGCCGGCATCAGCAAGCCGACGCTCGCAAAGCTCGGCGGCAAGGCGGTCTGCCTGATGGCGGACGAGGACGTTGCGCGCGAGGCAAGGGCGCGCGGCGTTACCCGCGCGACCGTGTCCATGGAGCACGCGGCGAAGCTTGACGGGCCGCTGATCTTTGCGATCGGCAACGCGCCGACCGCGCTCATCCGCCTGCACGAGCTGATCGGGGAGGGTGCGGTCTCGCCTGCGCTCGTGATCGGCGTACCGGTCGGGTTTGTCAATGTGGTCGAGTCCAAGGAGCTGTTTCTCGGCGGGGATACGCCGTATATCATCGCGCGCGGGCGCAAGGGCGGCTCGAACGTCGCCGCGGCGATCGTCAACGCGCTGCTATATCAAATCGTCAAGCGGGAGGGCTTCTAAAATATGAGCAAAAAGGCATTGATGGTCGTCAGCTTCGGCACGACCTATCCGGACGCGCGCCGCGCGATCGAGAACCTCGAGGAACGGCTGTGCGCGGCCTTCCCGGGCTATGATTTTTACCGCGCGTTCACCTCGCGCATGGTGGCGCGCAAGATCGAAAAGGAGGAGGGCGTGTACATCCCGAGCCCTGCCGAGCTGCTCGGGCAGCTTGCGGACGCGGGCTATGAGGAGGTGTGCTGCCAGAGCCTGCACGTGATCTTCGGGCAGGAATACGAAAAGCTGATGGAACAGCTGCGCGCGTTCCGCGGCCGTTTTACCAGGCTTTCGGCCGGTGCGCCGCTGCTGTGGGACACGCAGGACTACCTGCGCCTGACCCGCGCGCTGCTTGAACGTATGCCGCGCCTGGCGGAGGACGAGGCGTTTGTTTTCATGGGACACGGCACCGAGCACCCCGCAAATGCTGCATACGCGCTGGTGGAGAACTGCTTCCGCTACCAGGGAGCGGAGCGCGTGTATGTCGGTACGGTCGAGGGCTTCCCGCACCTGGACTATGTGCTTGCGCGGCTGAGCAGACGCGAGGTCACGAACGTACACCTCGCGCCATTGATGATTGTCGCGGGCGACCATGCGCAGAATGACCTTGCCGGCGAAGAAGAGGGCAGCTGGAAGAGCCGTCTTGAGAGCGAGGGCTACGGCACTGAGGTCCATCTGACCGGGCTGGGCGAACTGGACGAGGTCGCGGACATCTTTATCGACCACTGCAAACAGGCGTCCCCGCTGTGAATGCGGGAACCCTGCAGAAAAAGCGAGCCCCCGTGGCGTGTCCACGGGGGCTGCATACTGTTTGAAAAAGGGATGCGGCAGGAGATCAGGCGGTTTTTGTAAACCACGGGCCGTTTGTACGCGCTTCGTCGCTGATGAACTGCATCCCCGGATCATTGGTTGCTGCCTCATCCAGGGAATTGATCGGGTAAAGTCTGAGCGTGCCATTTTCATAGGTATAGGGGAAGGCGACATATCCTTTTGTACCGCCCGTGTAGTGCACCAGGATTACATCGTTGCAGACGGTATACGGGCCGCTGTTTTCCGCCGGATAGCCCAACAGTTCAATATGCACGTCGACCGTGCTGCTGTCGATAGACAGGCGGTAATAAAGACCATATTGGCCGGATTCAGTGTATTCCCAGGTGCCGGTCAGCTTGGATATGATCTCGCCGGAGAGTGCGTCATCCACCGGTGTCCACCACCTGCTCTGCCGCTGGCCTGCAGCACGGTGCTGTTCTCCTCGGTCGACTTGGTATAAACGACCGGGTAGATCTTCTCGTCCAGATACAGGAGAGGGAAGTCCATATCGTTCCAGGTCAGATGCAGCACGTCATCTTCCAGCGTATAAGAACCTTCGTAAGAGACAACATCATTCCCGCGGGAGAATACAGGGGACTGGCTGCTGAAGGATAGCTGGAAAGTGCCATCGTCGTGCAGCGAGAGCGTCATCTCCACAGAGGAGTCCATTGTGCGCGTGAAGGTCTGCCCGGATCTGCCGTTTTCATCGAAAGACGGGGCAAGGCCGTATTCCGTGTCTTCGTCCAGACTGTCCTGTGTGTAGTAGTAGGAACCGTGTGCGGTAAGCGTGATATCTGCCTCTGCATCTTTAGGGCTCAGCACGATATTTCTGTCCGAATCAGTGGTGTAGGTGCCCTTTTGCTCACCGTGGTCATAGCTTCCGTTTTCGTTCAGCTGGTAGGCGGGCGCATCATAGAGGCTTACAGCTTCATACGTTCCCGGGATAGGTTCTTCCTTTGCCCCGCTGCAGGCTGCAAGCGCAAAAAACAGAGCGGACACCAGGACAAACATAGATGTTTTTTCAATTGTCTCCCTCCTGCAAAATAACATAACCTTGTGTGAAGATGTAAATATAATGTTATTATAGCATGCAGAGACGCAAATTTCCATGCCGGGTGCCATTGCCTTTCCACTCTCCAATGATTGCCTCGTCCTAAAGAGGACAACAGCAGCAGTACATTTCAAGATGATATGTTTACTGCATGAAACGGCTTGGCACTATCGTATCATTTTTTGCACAATTATGCCAAGTTTGCGGCATTCGGAAAGATTGTGCAAAAAAGTGCAATTCCGTTCAAGAAAAGTAGAAAGCAGGATGGTATGATGAGTCCATCAAAAGAGATGGCGCGGCGAAGGAAAGAGAAGCGCAGCGCAACACAATAAGGAGAAAAAGGAGAAATCATCATGAGCATTCTGAATGACATCAGTTCCTGGCTGCAGCAGGGCCGCGCACCCAAGGTAAAGGCTTGCGTACAGCAGGCGCTCGACGAGGGCATCCCGGCAGGCGAGATCCTGGAGCAGGGCCTGCTCGACGGTATGAACATCATTGGCCAGAAGTTTAAGAACAACGAAGTATTCGTTCCGGAAGTCCTGATCGCAGCCCGCGCGATGACCAAGGGCATCGAAGTGCTCCGCCCGCACCTGGTAGCAGACGGCGTTGAGGAGAAGGGCACGGTCGTGATCGGCACCGTAAAGGGCGACCTGCACGACATCGGCAAGAATCTGGTCCGCATGATGATGGAAGGCAAGGGCCTGAAGGTCATCGACCTGGGCGTTGACGTACCGGTTGAGAAGTTCCTCGAGGCGGCGCGTGAGAACGACGCGCAGATCATTGCCTGCTCCGCGCTGCTGACCACCACCATGGGTGAGATGCGCAACGTTGTGGACGCTGTTGAGGCTTCCGAGATGAAGGGCAAGGTCAAGATCATGATCGGCGGCGCACCGATCACCCAGGCGTTCTGCGACCAGATCGGCGCGGACAAGTACACCCCGGACGCGGCATCTGCAGCGGACGTAGCGCTGGCGATCTGCACGGCCTGATTGCCGACACACAATACATACAAAAACTCCCGATGCACTGCATCGGGAGTTTTTTTGGGTAGATTGGGATCACATTTTGGGGAACAGCTCCTGGTCAATGACTGCTTCGAGCGTCATGCCCGCATAGGCGACCTGCGCGAGGCCGTCGATAAACCGGCTGACTGCTGCAAGCAGCACCGAGATGTTGTCCGCGACAAAGGTGATGTTCTTCTCGAGCTCAAGCGAGCAGTCAATCAGCGTGTTGTGTGTGAGGTAGATCTGGCCTGCCTGCTCAAAAAAGCCGAACGCTCCGAGCGCGCAGAAGTCGTTACAGTAAGCACAGGCGCGACGCAGCTGGTTCGCGTGCAGATCCGGCGCGCCTTGGAACAGGGTCACAAAGAACTGCAAAAGCCCCATATCCTCGCCCGGCAGCTGCATCGGGATAAAGCAGCACTCGATCACAACGTCCTTGGCAACCTTGCCTTGCCGCATGGCTTCGCAGCGCAGCAGCGTCGGCGCGCCCTCCTTAGCCATGACCTCAGCGCGGAAGCCGTTCTGGTTGAGCACATCGGCCATGCAGCCCAAAATCTGATTCTGTTTCTCTGCCTTCATTGCTTATTTCACTCCAATATCCGTGCGGTAATGCGCTTTGTCGAAGTGGATCTTATCCACGTCCGCATATGCCTTGCGGATCGCTTCGTCCAGCGTCGGCGCAGTCGCGGTCACGCCGAGCACGCGGCCGCCGCTTGTGACGAATTTGCCGTCCTTGACCGCGGTGCCCGCGTGGAACACGAACGAGTCGGTCACGTCGTCCAGACCGCTGATCTCCTTGCCCTTTTCGTAGGCCTTCGGGTAACCGCCGGACGCCATGCATACGCAGCACGCAGCGCCCGCCGCCCAGTTGATCTCGATCTCGTCCAGCTTTTCGTCGATGACCGCATTAAAGATGTCATACAGGTCGGTCTCCAGGCGGGAGAGCACAGCCTGCGTCTCCGGGTCGCCAAAGCGGGCGTTATACTCGATCACGCGCGGGCCCTTGGGGGTCAGCATCAGGCCGAAGTACAGCACGCCCTTGAACGGACGGCCCTCTGCTGCCATCGCTGCAACCGTGGGCTGAAAGATCGTCTCCATGCAGGTCTGCGCCACGTCCTCGGTGTAAAAGCGCGAGGGCGAGAACGCACCCATGCCGCCGGTGTTCGGACCCTCGTCGTGGTCGTATGCGCGCTTGTGATCCTGCGCCGAGGGCATGGTTTTGAGGTGCGTGCCGTCCACAAACGCGAGCACGGACACCTCGGGGCCGGTCAGATACTCCTCGATGACCACGCGCGCGCCCGCGCCGCCAAAGGCATGGCCGTCGATCGCGTCCTTGACCGCCGCGATGGCCTCGTCTTCGGTCATGGCGACAGTGACGCCCTTGCCGAGCGCGAGGCCGTCCGCCTTGACGACGATCGGCGCGCCCTGCTGTTTGATGTACTCGATCGCCTTGGCCGAATCCTCGAACACCGCATACGCCGCGGTCGGGATGTTATACTTTTTCATCAGCTCCTTGGCAAACGACTTGGAGCCTTCGATGATGGCCGCATTTTTGCGCGGCCCGAACGCGCGGATCCCCGCGTCCTCGAGCGCATCCACCATGCCGAGCGCCAGCGGGTCGTCCGGCGCGACCATCACGAGGTCGGGCCGGTGCTCCTTTGCGAAGGCCACCACGCCGTCGATGTCCGTGGCTTTAATGTCCACGCACTCAGCCTCCTGTGCGATGCCGCCGTTGCCCGGCGCGCACCAGATATGGTCTACTTGGGGGCTTTTTTTCAATGTATGGACGATGGCATGTTCACGGCCGCCACCGCCGATCACGAGAACCTTCATGTGTTATCTCCTTCCAAACGGATAGATTCCTTTTGCGCGCGGAATGCATCCAGCAGCAGCGCAATGCAGCCCAGCGGATACAGGATTGTAGTGAGTTGTGCGGCCTGCTGTGCGGTAACATCATTCACGCCCATCAGGGCGGACAGGATAGGCAGGATACAGCTCACGCTCCACACGGCAAGCAGTACCCATTCGAGCGCCGCTTTCTTTCCTGCCGCGCGCATTACCGCGCCGAACGCACAGAACAGCAGGCAGCCCAGGATCCACTGCACCGCGTCGCCCACATAGGACAGGATGATATGGACAAGCCCCGGGCCGAGCACCGGCGTTCCGCCGAGGATGGTCAGCAGGATCATCGCGTCTGCTGCAACACTCGCACGGAAATACCAGCGCGAGGCGCTTTGCAGCATCAATGCGCCGCCGGAAAGCAGCGCATACGCCACGATCTGAAGCATCCAGTTTTCCGGTGCAGCGATCAGCAGCGCTGCGCCGACCGCGATCAGGATGGATGCATAATAGCTTTTGAACATGGTCACACCGCCTCCCCGCGCAGCAGCGTCCGCACGCGCCACAGGTAGCGCACCATCCAGACATAGGAGACGATCGCTGCAAGCAGTGCAATCATTTCGAGCGTCAGTTGGACGGTAAACAGCGTAGTATAGCTGCCCTGCTGGGCAGACAGCACATCCTGTCCGTCGAAATAGGGCAGAAAGCCCAGCATGGATGCCCCGCGTTGCGCAAGCGTTGCGTATGCCCACACCCGGCCGAGCATGCGGGTGCCTTTGGAGACGTCCGCCGCGGCAAGCTTGCGGTCAAATGCGTTTTGCAGCGGCAGATAATACAGCAGGAACAGCAGGTTGGACACGATATTGACCATCCAGCCGGATATGCCTGCCATGGACAGCACAGCAAGCACCGCACCCGCGGCCGCAGCGCTCAACGCAGCCAGGCACCGCAGCCGCAGTGCGGCATAACCGCTCATCAGCCAGCATAAAAGCAGAAGCGCAAAACCGCCCATGCGTCCGAGCGGAGCCATGCATAGTCCGGCGGCCAGCTGGACGGCAAGCGCGATCAGCGTCCAGTTCGCCGCAGAGGCGGCATTGGGGCGCAGCATCAATGGTGGAACAGGCGCATGCCGGTAAACGCCATCACGATGCCGTACTTGTTCGCGGTCTCGATGACATTATCGTCGCGGATCGAGCCGCCCGGCTGCACAATATACTGCACGCCCGACTTGC